>Ga0182027_10002516_pt1 | contig 29630 bp, 24 predicted proteins | sample 712E1DmetaG_FD_121300 | JGI IMG/M metagenome (GOLD analysis project Ga0182027, IMG submission 121300) | Permafrost microbial communities from Stordalen Mire, Sweden - 712E1D metaG (Illumina Assembly) | ecosystem: Environmental > Terrestrial > Soil > Wetlands > Permafrost | place: Sweden...
CGGCTGATGCCTTTGTTAACTAATGCAAGCAGAACAGTTTGTGAGAATATTAGTCCGCGGGTCAGATTAAGATTCTTAAGCATATTTTCAGGATAGATGACAAGATTTTTAATCAGTTTTGTCATAAGATCGAGCATATAATCAAGCCCAATGCAACTATCCGGGATAATAATTCTTTCAACAGAAGAATGTGAAATATCCCGCTCGTGCCACAGAGCAACATTTTCAAGCGCCGCGATGGAATTACTTCTCATCACTCTTGCAAGCCCTGCAATCCTTTCACTTATTACCGGGTTTCTCTTATGAGGCATTGCGGAAGAACCTTTTTGTCCCTTCTCAAAATACTCTTCAGCTTCCCCCACTTCAGTTCTCTGAAGATGCCTGATTTCTATTGCCATCTTTTCTAATGTGGCACCTGTTATGGCGATGGCAGTCATAAACTCGGCGTGTCTGTCCCTTTGGATTACCTGAGTTGAAACAGGGGCTGGTGACAATCCCAATTTGCCGCAGACATACTCTTCTACCTTTGGACTAAGATGTTCAAAAGTCCCTACAGCTCCTGATATTTGTCCAACGCTTATTGTTTTAACCGCATTCTCAAGGCGGATAATATCCCTTTTAATTTCCTCAAACCAGAGCGCAAACTTCAAACCCATTGTAGTAGGTTCTGCATGAATACCGTGAGACCTTCCGATGCAGACAGTATATTTATGTTCAACAGCTCTAATCTTTAGCTCATTTTTCAATTCAAATAATCTCTTCAGAAGCAGTTCACCTGCTGTTTTCATTTGAACTGAAAGAGTAGTGTCGATTATATCTGAAGACGTCATTCCATAATGAATATGCCGCGATTCAAAGCCCACATTTTCAGCTACATTAGTGAGGAAGGCAATTACATCGTGTCTTGTAGTTTCCTCAATTTCCAGCATCCGTTTAATCTCAAACCGTGCCTTTTGTTTGATAACTTCAACATCTTCAGCGGGAATTTGTCCCAATTGTACTCTTGCTTCGCAAGCAAGGATTTCGATTTTTAACCATGTATTATACTTAAACTGATCCTCCCAGATCTTTCCCATTTCGGGTCGGGTATACCTGTCAATCATTTTTTCTCCAGTGTCATTTTAAGTGTTTTGGTTTCCTTATCTCTTAATATTTTAACTTCAACAGTTTGTCCTGTTCTGAATTCCTGAAAAACTCCACTGATCATCTGGTCGTTAGCGATTGTGTAGTTATCTACTTTAGTTATTATATCACCTTCTTTCAGGCCGGATTTACTTGCCGGGGAATTAGGAACTATCTCCGCAACAATAACTCCCTTTGTAGATTTAAGGTTAGTAGACTTAGCTATTAAATCATCAATATTCTGAACTACCATTCCCACACTATAGTTCCTGTCAATTTTCCCTGTTGTCTTAAGCTCGGTGACAATTCTTTTTATTTTATTTATAGGTATTGCAAATCCAAGTCCTATATTTCCCTGAACGCCACCGGCTGTATAAATAATTGTATTCATTCCAATTACATCGCCAATACTGTTAACTAAAGGACCTCCGCTATTACCGCCATTGATGGCTGCATCAGTCTGGATCATATTAAGATAATATCTGTCTTCAATCGGTTCGAGATTAAGACCTGTAGAAGAAATTACGCCTACCGTAACCGTTGGTTTATCATTAACTTCAAAAAGTCCGAATGGATTACCCAAAGCAATTACCCATTCACCTATGATTGCATCATCTGAGTTACCGAATGTAACAAACGGCAGGTTTGATTTATCAATTTTTAACAGGCAAATATCTGTTGCCTTATCACTTCCCACTAATTTGGCAGGGACTTGTTCTCCGTCAGTCATAGTTACTGTAATTTCCGAGGCATTTCCCGCCACATGGTCATTGGTAACAATATAACCATCAGAAGAAATTATAAATCCTGATCCAAGGCTCTTAACCTTTTGGCTATTATTCTGATTTCCGAAGAACTGTCTGAAAAATGGATCGTTAAACATTGAACTGAATGGGTCGGTGTATGTAACTACCTGAGTAACATTTATTCCGACAATTGCGGGGCTGACTTTTTTAACTGTTTCAGTTATAACGTTTCTTCTTGAATTTGTTATATCATCTGATTTTGATTGAATATCACTAATTGGATTTGTTGACTCATGGTATAGAGTATCCTTTTTTTCCATAGGGTAAAAGACAGACCCTGAAAAGACAAGCAGTGCTGCAATAAGCAATCCGGCTTTTTTATTTCTAAACATTACTTTGCCCTTTTTATGAGATTTAATTTGGTTAATAATTCCATCATTGGTCCAATATGTTTAATAAAAATTATAATCATTAAACTAACAATAAAAAACATAAGTGAAGATACTGAATCCGGTTTTGGAAATGAATATTTGAAAACAAACACAGGGGAACAAATACATACCACAGTTGCCAAAGTGTTTGCCAGTATATTTCCCAAAAGGATATCCTTTTTTACAAGGAATGAGAGAACCCATATCACTATCCATAAAGCCGGCAGGAAGGGGGCAATTAAAATTGTACCGCCTAACGCTGTGGCTAAACCTCTTCCTCCTTTAAATCCAAGCCAGGGATTAAAACAATGGCCAAGCACTGCGAATAGCAAAGCAAATGCGGCATACTCAAATCCATAAGGAAATAACAATAGGGGAATATAAACACTAAGTAATCCCTTTATGGCATCTGCCATAAAAACAAATATTCCTATGTATTTTGAATTGGTGACTTCATAGGAATTCATTGCTCCAACATTCCCGGTTCCGGCCTGAGTAATATCTATTCCTCTTTTTTTAAGAGCCAGATACGCCGTGGGAACTGAACCAAGAAAATAACCAATAATAGCACTTAAAAGGTAAAACATATTCCTTCACTTAAATTTATAATCCTAAAAATACAAAAAACTATTTCCATTTCTTTCAAAAAGAGACAAGCAATTTGTGTGGAGGAGTTTAGAAGGGGATTAAACAGAAACCGTGGAGAAAGGCTCTTTTTATTTCGAATTGCTTGAATAAGTTATAATTTTATATTACATTTAATTATAGATTATATGCCTTATTCATATATATTATCATCAAATATCTAAGGAGTTCACAATGAAATATTTATTCCTGCCTATAGTTGTTCTATTTATTCTGGCAACTTCACTTACTTATTCACAGGTTAATTATCAAACGGGTAATTTTGCTGCAGTTGCAGGTACATCCGGCTACACTCTGGACAAAGGTACGGGCGATAGAATTTTTGTGATTGAGATTAAATTTGATAAACCTTTTACTACAAAGCCGGATATTCAACTTAATGTTAACATGGTTGAAGGGGATAAAACTGGCGATCTCAAATATGATGTTCAAACAAGTTTTATTACGAATGAAGGGTTTACTATAAAAATTAAAACATGGGGCGAAGGAAAGCTTAAGGCGATAGGCGGTTCCTGGTTTGCCATTACCAAATAATTGAACTGACTCCTTTTATAAATACTTCTTGTTTAACCTTCGAGGTTTTCATCAACCTCGAAGGTTTTCCTGAACCTCAGAGTTTTTGAACCAATTCTACTTTAGCAATATAAACTTCTTCACTGCACTATAATTTCCTGACTCCAGCCTGTATAAATAAATTCCGCTTGCAAGATTACTTCCGTTAAACTGAACTGAATAATTCCCGGCAGGTTTATATTCATTCACAATAGTAGCAACCTTGCTGCCGATTGCATTATAAATAGTAAGCTTCACGTTTCCCGCTTTTGGCAGGGAATAGTTTATAGTAGTGGAGGGGTTAAATGGGTTGGGGAAATTCTGGAATAAAACAAATTCCTTCGGTTGAACAGGGTCTTTATCATTTATTCCGACAACAAAAGCGGTATCACCATAAACAACTCCTTTAATAATTGCACCTTTTAAACTCAAAGTTGTAAGCACCTGATCACCGCTTGAGGCATGGTATGTAATTCCGAAATCCTTAGTAAGAGAATATGTATCCCCGTAGCCAAGAGGATTTGTTAATGAACTAAAAACATGATTCTCTATTGACAATCCGAATATGTTCTTAAAGTATAAACTGTCAAAAGAATTAGGTCCATCCAATAGCCCGAATCTTGATATATTAATTGAATCTCCTATACTTATACTTAAATCATCAATCAGACGTTCTGATTTAGTTGCCAAATTCCAGGAATAAACTTTCCCTGTTAAGCTATCTATTCTTCTAAATGAATAATAAATACTAGATGAGTTATGACTAAGTTCTTCAATTCTGATTAGTTTAAAGAGTTGCCCGTTTTCCAAAATTGAATCCCGGAGAATTTCTTCTGAATGGACGAAATTATATGTCTCTTCCGGTACAAAAAACTTTGCATTATACACCCATTTATTTCCAATATCCAGAGGATCGAACTTAAAGATTTCCTTATCAACAGGAATTTGTTTGATAATGTTTATTGTTGATCCATCAATTTCGTAAATAGTATTATAAGTAGCAGCATATAATTTGGAAGACCCGGGCTTCTTATAAATTCCTACCAAGTTCATTTCAAATGATTTGAATAAATTAAATGTACTTCCAAAATCTGTAGAGTGATAAATATTCTTGCCGGTAGCGAGGTAAACCGAACCCGCTATAGAATAATCAATTGATAAATAAATTGGTAAAATGGAAGTAAATTTATCCTGCCAGGAATATGCATTTCCTGCATTGTTTGAGACTAAAAACTTATAATACCAGGAATTCTCAATAAGGTACGATGATACTCTATATATATAGTTTGTATCTTTATCGTATAATATATTTTCAGGATGATAATTGGTATAACAGAGAATTGTATCAACCGGGAAACTGGTTAAGCCCCCGTCATAACTTTTATATAATTCCCCCTGATTAACTGCGAATAGAATTTTGTCATCATATGGGCTCAAAGAAACTGTATTAAAATTACCGACTGTAGTCCAATCTTTCCCACCGGATAGACTTTTAATTAATTTCATGTCACCTGTAGTATAAACCAAACTATCATTCTGCTGTGAAATTCCAATAAATGAATATGCGAAAGGAAAAATAGTATTACGCCAGCCATCAAATCGTTCAATAAAACCTACAGGATCTAATTCTGTTCCCACTCCACATACTATAAATTTTGATGGATCCTTATCCCAGAATTTATAATCTGTTATAGATAAGGCAAAATCGCCTGTATAATAACTTGCATTTACATAGTCTCTTTGGAATACTGAATCTTTTAAAGTAGAAACATTTAAACAATAAATAGAATTATCCGACCCTTCGTTACCATAAGAGTAATATGAATAAGAATAAATTCTGTACAGAAGATTTGTATTTCCATTATAATCTTCCATACCCTTTAATTCAGAAAAGTGTTGATAAACATTTTGTCCGTATGAGGCAAAAGAGGAGAGAAAAAGAAAAACCAGAAAACAGTACCAATTTTTCATACACGCCCCGAAATATTAATTACATTTCTAAACCACGCTTTATTAAGTTAACCAATTTGACATAAATATTCAATAACAGGTAAAAGTAAGGGGGGTGATTGTTTGAAAAATCAGAACAAATTCAGTCAAGATTCAGTATGAAAAGGAGTTAAAAAGCAGTTCCGGGCTGAAAGGGAGGAATTGTTTATTCTCTTAAATGTTTCCCCTGAAAAACTCAGAGGCGCCGGTCGGATTCGAACCGACGAATAAAGGTTTTGCAGACCTTCGCCTTGGACCGCTTGGCTACAGCGCCATTTAAAAAATGAAATCCACTCATGTGGATTCGTTATGGAGCGGGAAACGGGACTCGAACCCGCGACTTCAACCTTGGCAAGGTTGCGCTCTACCAACTGAGCTATTCCCGCATTAAAAGTACGAACTACTCGTTATTTTTGAGTGTGACAAATATAAGAGGATTCAAATAATTCTCCAAATTTTTTGGCACATATTAAAATAATATTAAAATAATGGTAATCTATTCGATTTTAATCACAATAATGAGTCCTGTAAAAATAGGAGTTAACCTTTACAGGGGCTGAGAATAATAAAATTAAGGGGTTGTTTTATCTTTTAAGAATTTATAGTAGATTGCATTATTCCATTTGCTCTAAGTTTATTTATTGATAATTTTATGGAAAATGTTAGAAATAAAGAAGTCGTTTTTGCTATAACTTTGGGTGATCTACAAAGTGAAGCACAAGAATATATCGGTAGAAAATTAACCGATGAAGAAATCCTTATAGCTAAAAAAGGACTAGAAGGGGGGCTTTTAACTGATATTAACACTATTTATAAGTGTATTTTTCTGGAAATGATAAAGAAATAAAATTGGAAACAAAAGTATTAAGCCCATCTGAGTTGTTAGCTCATCAATTCCTTGAGAAAGCTAAAGATTTTCAGGCAAATATTGAATTAATTAAAGTCCTTAAGTCAAGAACTTATCTTATTGGAGAAGCTAATGTTTTGGTTCGAGCTTCTTCAGAAGGGAATAGGAATTATTTCTTTGGCATCAATTATATTACTGTTGAGGAAATAGCAAATCTTTCTAACCCATTTATAGCTTTTATTTGTGGTACTATCGACAGAGTTATTATTATTCCAGCAAAAATACTTTTCAAGAAACTACCATCTATAAGTCATGACAGAAACGGGGAATATAAAATAAATATTGATAAGGAATTGAATATTGTTTTATCAGGAAGGAATAACAGACTTGATTGCAGTAGCTTTATTAACAATTGGGATTTACTTTTAACTCCTCCCATAATATATGATGAATCAAAAAACAGCGTTGAAGAAAGTCTGCATTCTATTTTGCAAGGTCGTCTCTTAGAAATTGGGAATATCCGTGGATTTGAAACATACTGTCCTAATAAATCAAAGATATTCAATGAGAAAAAGTTGGGTGAAATATCAACTCTCGAAAATTGTCCCGATTTACAGTTTTCTGATTATAATTTACTTAGGCAAATAGATGTTTTATGGTTTAGGAACAGGGGCAACAATTTTGTACCTGAATATGCATTTGAAGTTGAGTTATCGACTGGGGTTTGGTCGGGAGTTGGGAGAATGGCAACATTGATGGATTACAAGAATGTAGGGTTTTATATTATTTCAAATGATGCAAAAAAATATAATCAAGTTATCCGTTCTTTATCGGAGTATGAGGTTAGATATAAATTTATAAGAAATGACTTAATCGGTGATCTCTATTCTGCTGAGTTAAATCTTAAACAACTTAAAATGGATATTGGGTTATAACACCTTATTTGATTTCTGCTTATTTCCTTACTTCAGTAAATCTTTCATTCGTCGTTATCATTCTCAACAAAGTTTGAATCTTTAGTAAGATTGTTATCCCGAATATAGTTGTCAACATAAACTTCAACTGTTACCCAGGAAACTCCCAAACCTGAATCTATATGAATTTCCATATCATCCAGCAAACGGTCACAATCATTTGCGGAAAGATTATAACCTTTTTCTTTTGCTCTTTCTTCAATGTCCGGACGAGTCCATAAATGCATACAAACTGATTCCTCCGGGTCAAGTTCTTTCTTTAATCGTTCTATCCAATCTTTTACTTGCAATTGAACCTCCACTCATAATTATTTTATACTGAATATTGGCTTCCTCGAATTATAATATATATACAAGCCTAGTCAAAACTTCTAAATCATCTACTTTCTTCCCCCATGCATAAATCCCCTGTATGGTACTGAGTTCTGGACAGTAATAAATGCATTATTGTCAATTGACTCTATCAACTGTATCACTTTCTTCTGAACCTTTCTGGGGGTAATAACCACAATTATAGAAACTCCTCCCGCTCCTCCTTCTGCAGGAAGAATAGTTACACCATGTCTCAATTTTCTTAATTCAGTAGCGATTTTATCTGTAAAATGGCGGGAAATAACATTAAGCTGGGCAAAACCAAACCCAATCTTCTGCTCAATCGTTATACCGATTATATTGCCAAGCCCAAATCCAGTCGCATATCCGAAAAGATTGAGTATTACATCGAGATGCTGCATGACATATCTGATAGCAAATATCCAGATAAGGATTTCAAAAAACCCCGCGATTCCTGCAAGATATTTGCGACCCTGGACAACAAGTATCAACCTTATTGTGTCGATCGTAACATCGCAAATTCTCATGCACATTATAAGCAGGGCGCCTAATATTATTGATACCATCATTATCCTGTATTTAATGAAACAAAAATAAAAAAAATAGCTTAATTATTTTTATCTTTACGGTTTAAAATGATAATCTGATTAAATCAGCGGTTTTTAATTTATAATTTTTAATTCTGCAATGTACGAAAGAGAACGCAGGGATTTAGCCGATAGTTTATCCATGAAAGGGATAGATGATATTTATGTTTTAAAGGCAATTGGCGAGGTTCAACGTCATAGATTTGTTCCGGATCCAATTAAACATCATGCATATAATGATGTTGCCCTTCCCATTGGTTTTGGACAAACAATTTCACAACCTTTTACTGTTGCATACATGACGCAGGCCCTTAAACTTAAACCGAATTCCAAAGTCCTCGAAATAGGCACCGGTTCCGGTTACCAGGCAGCTATTCTTTATAATATGGGAATGAAGGTATACAGCATCGAAAGACAGATCGAAATTCTTCATGTAACTCAAAAACTATTTGACAAAATGGGTATCCGTGTCTATACAAAATATGGAGATGGTACTATCGGATGGGATGAATTTGCTCCCTATAACGGGATAATCGTGACTGCCGGCTCCCCGTCTGTTCCACCCACTTTGATGAAACAGCTCGATATCGGAGGAAGATTAGTTATCCCTGTTGGGAATAAAGATTCTCAGATTCTGAAAATCATAACAAAAACCGCCGATGACCAATTTACTACAGAAGAGATTCCAGAATTTAAGTTTGTTCCACTTATCGGAAGGGAGGGGTGGAAAGAAAAGTAATTGTAATAGCAGGTCCTACCTGCTCCGGTAAAACTTCTCTTAGTCTGCTACTTGCAGAAAAACTGAACTCTGAAATTATTTCAGCAGACAGCAGACAGTTTTATAAATATCTCAATATTGGTACAGCCAAGCCTGATCCTGAAATACTTCAGAAAACCAAACATCATTTCATAGATATTCTTGAACCGGATGAATATTTTAATGCCAGCATGTTTGAAAAACAGGCTTTAATTGTGATTGAAAATCTGTTTAATAATAATAAGGTTCCCATAGTTGTCGGCGGGTCAGGTCTATATCTAAAAGCCCTGACTGAAGGAATTTTTAATGACGCCGCAGATCGTAATCTGGAATTAAGGGAAAAATTCCTTAAAATCAGGGAAGAAAAAGGGAATGTTGGCCTTTATGAAGAATTAAAAAAGGCCGATCCTGAAAGCGCTGAAGGGATGCTACCTCAAAATTGGAAAAGAGTTATGAGAGCACTGGAAGTCTTTTATACTACAGGTAAATCAATCCATAAATTCCATGTTGAGCAAAACCGGAACTCTAATATTGATTTTAAGATATTTGGACTTAACTGGGAAAGGGAAATTCTTTACAAAAACATTGAGACCCGTGTTAATCAAATGGTAGAGGATGGATTAATTAACGAAACAAAATATATTTTGAATCAGGGATACAGTCAATCCTTAAATGCACTGAATACAGTTGGATACAAGGAAATTATTGCCTGCCTTGAAGGTGAGATTTCTATGGATAAAGCTGTGGAATTGATTAAAAGAAATACCCGGCATTATGCGAAAAGACAGATGACCTGGTTCCGCAAAGTTAATGGAATAAGGTGGTTTGATATTTCCTACTTAAATGATCTTTTCGTAATATCCGATGAGATTATAAATTCTTTAGGTTCATATGAAAGCAAAAATTAGAATAGCTTCCGGACAGGGTTTCTGGGGTGATCTGATTGAAGCCCCGGTTCAACAGGTCACTAAAGGAGAAGTAGATTACTTAGTAATGGATTACCTCGCAGAGGTTACTATGTCAATTCTGCAGAAACAGAAAAACAAAAACCCAAAACTCGGTTATGCCAAGGATATTCCTGATTTGATGAAACGCATCCTCCCGGTATGTAAAGAAAAGGATATTAAAATTATTACTAACGGAGGCGGAGTTAATCCCCGTGCGTGTGCTGATGCAGTTTTGGCAGTTGCAAAAGAACTCGGAATAAGCGGCTTAAAAATTGGCATAGTTCTGGGCGATGATATTAAAGATAATCTGGGCGAACTGATTGCATCCGGCAATGAATTGAAGAATATGGAAACCGGCGAACCTATTGCGACCGTTAAAGATAAAATTTTAAGCGCCAATGTTTACTTCGGGGCTATGCCAATTGTCGAAGCTTTACGCAAAGGTGCTGATATTGTTATCACCGGAAGGACTACTGATACAGGGCTTACTCTTGCTCCTATGATTTATGAGTTCAACTGGAGTGAAAAAAATTATGACCTGATGTCTGCGGGAACTATCGCAGGGCATATTCTTGAATGCGGTGCGCAATCAACCGGAGGGAATTTCCTTGGCGACTGGCAGTCAGTTGAAAATATGGCTGAGATAGGATTTCCTATTGCCGAAGCATATCCCACCGGTGAATTTGTAATTACAAAACATGAAAGCCTTGGAGGCAAGGTTTCATTCGAAACTGTTGCCGAACAGCTTTTATATGAAATAGGCGATCCTGCTTTATACATTACACCCGATTGTGTTGCGGATTTTACTTCAATCAAACTTGAAGAAGTCGGTAAAAACCGTGTAAGAGTTTATGGTATCAAAGGCAAACCAGCTACCAAATTTTATAAGGTTTCCTGTTCCTATTCAAGCGGCTATTCCGCGTCCGGCAGTTTAACTTATTCCTGGCCTGATGCTTTAACAAAAGCAAAAGCTGCTGATACTATATTGCGGAAGAGGTTGGAAAATCTGAATCTTAGATTTACTGAAATAAAAACAGAGTTTGTCGGATACAATTCATGTCATGGTCCGTTATCAAAGCAGCTCAATGAAGATGACATAAATGAAATTATGCTCCGTGTTGCAGTCCGTTCAGATGATTATAATTCAGTTGAAAGATTCGGTAAGGAAATAGCTCCGTTGATTTTGACAGGTCCACCGGCGGTAACCGGATTTGCAGGCGGACGTCCAAAACCGAGTGAAGTGGTTGCATATTGGCCGGCGCTATTAACGAAATCATTTGTAACGCCCTATGTTGAAATTTTGTAGGGTCGAGGTTGTTGAATTACAGATTCTTCGCTTCCACGCCACAGGCGGGCAGGCGCTCAGAATGACAACCAAACTTTGCAAGGTAGACAAAAGACTCATGGGATCCCCGCTTTCGCGGGGATGACAAATATCGCTTAGAATGACAAATGGGAGTTTTGGAAAGCCACTATGAGGATGTTACATTGGTCTGAATTTATAAAGGTACACTAATATGAAAGTAAAACTAAAAGATATTGCACATGCCAGAAGCGGTGATAAAGGCGATGCAGCCAATATTGGTATAATTGCTTACAAACAGGAAGATTATCAGATTCTCCGGGAACATCTTACTGCCGCAAAGGTTAAAAAACATTTTGAAGGGATCTGTTTTGGCGAGGTTGAAAGATTCGAACTGCCAAACCTAAGAGCTCTGAACTTCCTTCTGCACGATACACTCGGCGGCGGGGGGACTGTTTCATTAAAACATGACGCACAAGGGAAGACTCTTGGTGCTGCATTGCTCAGAATGGAGATTGAGATAGAAAGTTGAAAGGAAAAAGTAGAAAGTAAAAAGTAGAAAGTAAAAAGGGGAAAGTAGAAAGTAAAAAAATAAAAACAGGATTAACATGTACGAAGAAGAATTAAAACAGTTGAATTTATACAAAGAAAGAATAAACAGGTTACGAGGTTATCTTTGACGTCGATAATAAGATAGCTAAAATAAACGATCTCCAGCACAGGACTACCGAACCTGAATTCTGGAACGATCAAATGGGGGCTCAAAAGATTCTTCAGGAAATAAAAGGAATGGAGGAATGGGTTAACCTATGGCGCATTTCCGAGAATAAAGCTAAAAACCTTGAAGAGATAATTGAACTGGCGGTTATGGAGAATGATGATTCATTCCAAAATGAAATAGAGTCTGAACTTACGGCAATCGATAATGAAATTGAAAAAGCTGAGTTGAAAAATATGCTCAGCGGTAAGGATGATATTAATAACTGCATCCTTACTATCCATTCAGGAGCGGGCGGCACTGAGGCACAGGATTGGGCTGAAATGATTATGCGTATGTATCTCCGCTGGGGTGAGCAGAATGGATACAAAATGAATATCGCTGATATTCTGGAGGGGGACGGTGCGGGCATTAAATCTGTAACTATCGAAGTCGAAGGTGAATATGCTTACGGTTACCTCAAAGCTGAAAATGGTGTTCACCGGCTTGTTAGAATTTCTCCATTTGATGCAAATAAAAGAAGACATACTTCGTTCGCTTCAGTATTTGTGATACCGGAAATAGATGATACAATTGAAATTACTGTCAATCCCGCTGACCTTCGTGTTGATACTTACCGATCAGGTGGAAAGGGAGGGCAGAATGTTAATAAAGTTGAAACAGCAGTCCGTATTACACATATCCCTACAAATACAGTTGCTGCGTGTCAGAGTGAACGCTCTCAGTTCCAGAACCGTACAAACGCAATGAAACTTTTAAAATCAAAACTGTACCAGCTCGAAAGAGAAAAGCAACTCGCAGAATTGGATGAAGTCGAAAAAGGAAAGATGAAAATTGAATGGGGGAGTCAGATTCGTTCTTATGTATTTCATCCATATAATATGGTGAAAGACCATAGGACAGATGTCGAAACTTCAGATGTGCAGAGTGTGATGGATGGGAATTTAAATAAATTCATAAAAGCATATCTGCTGAAGTTTAGCCAAAACTAAAACATATTGTCATTGAAAAAACCAGTTAAGAAAAAAGACTTCTTCGATAAAGTCTTCGATGTTGTAGCAAAGATTCCCTACGGCAAAGTTGCCACTTATGGAGATATCGCAGAAGCATGCGGAATCAGATCTTCAGCCAGGACTGTCGGCTGGGCTTTAAACAGTTCAAAGGGGAGTAACCTTCCTTGTCACAGAGTTGTTAACAGGTTTGGAGCTTTGACAGGGAAAATGCATTTCGGAAGCTATGATCTAATGGAAGAATTACTTCTCTCAGAAGGAGTTAAATTTGATAAGGATGGTTGTGTTATATTAAAGGATTTTCTCTGGAAACCTAAAAAATGGAAAGTCAAAAGGAAAAAGTTATTGAAAATAGTAATGAAATAGTAAGGGGATGAATCCCCTTATTAATGATATTTATATTAAATAATCCCAGGCATAAATGCCTGGGCTATTTGTATTATAAATAGATTATTTTTTTGAAAGAATATAGCCCAGTCCTTTAGGACTGGGTAATGAAGTAAGATATAAAAAATAATGCCATTTATGGCATTAAATGAATTTGTTTATATCGACTTCGTATATCTATTAACCCTGATTGACGAAACACCTGAATCAATAGAAATATATATTTTCTTTTTCGCACTGTTAAAGTTATCTGTTCTGTAAGTATCATCATCTACGCTCTTAAACCCTTCAAAATGTTTTGATGATAAGCTGACATCTGTTTTTATTTCGCAGGCTGCATCTTCGGGAACTTCTATATCAATAGATGATGCACCGGCATTCAGATCAAGTCTGGTTTCTTCTGCCCGGTCTCCGAGTTTTAGCTTTAATGAGGCAGCACCCATATTTATTGATACTTTTTCAGTTATGTAAGAACTCAGATCAAAATTCACCGAAGCAGCGCCAAGATCAAAATCAAGATCCCATGAAGGATCAGAATTCAGCTTTAGTTCAACTCTGTTTCTGTTTTTACCGCTGAATATTGAAACATGCCTTTGTGCCATTTCGAAATTAAGATCAACATTATTTTGTGATACTTCTTTTGTTAATGTATAGTTATCCTGCTTTCCTTCAGTATGGGCAAAAAACAACTCCCTTGTTGTATCCTGCACAATAAACGATCCGGCACCAGCCTTAAAATGCAGTGAGGCTTTTTCATATTTACTACTGAATGGTTCTGAATAATCTGTTACACCATAATGATAACTCATAAGTCCATGATTATTATCATCAAACGAAAATTCCATTCCATTTCCCGAATATACAAGTCCATATTTCACTGATGCAAATAATGCAAAAGCCAGAATGAAAGCTGTAAATCCTGATAAAACACACTTTACAAGCTGGTTTCTGACCATAACAGACACACCTAAAAGAATAATGACAATCGGCCAAAGTCTCCATAACTCTCCCCATTCATATCTGAAATTGATAAAATGATCAAGGAGCCATAATAAGCCGATGGAAATAAATAATACTCCCCAGAACACGTGTTTTGTTTTCATTATGATAAATCCTTTCTATTTTTTATAAGCGTTAAGGAGAATAACAATACCAACACCAACAAGAACTAAAGGGAATAAATCGTGGAAATGTATCCTGTCGAATAAATTATCCGCCAGGAGAACAGCACCAATTAATATTAAAATGATACCGAAAGTAAGCCCTCTTGTTTCTTTCCGTTTATTTACCGAATTAAAATAATCCGATACCGGATCTTTCTCACGGGCCTGAGTGCCGGAAGTTCCCGGATCAGGTTCTTTCTGGTTCATTTCCGGATTTGGCGACTGTGATTCTGAGCCAGAGGGTGGTACTTCTGAATTATGAAATTGTTCACCTGCCGGCATATTAAATTGATGGTATGGTTCCTGGGGAATTACTATCCACATTATGATATATGCAAGAAAACCGGCTCCCCCCACAAGCACTGTCAGCACAAAAATTAATCTAACTATCATTGGGTCAACATCAAAATACTCCGCTACGCCACCCGCTACTCCCCCTAACATTTTCTCCCTCGACGACCGATATAATTTCTTATGCATATGAACTCCACTTATATTAAGTTTTCTGCACAATAATAAACAAAAATCAATATAATATTTCCTAATATAGTTTAATCGGATAAAAAAGTATATATATGGTGATATTTGATCAATGAATGGAAGCCGGGACAAATAAATAAATTGTAAAAACCTTTCCTGTTTCATATTTTTATATAATTATTTACATCGGTTAATATGAAAATTGCTCTATGCCAGATTAACACTATTATTGGCGATCTGGATAATAACAGAAAAAAAATATTAGAGTGGTATAAAAAAGGTGTGGCTGATAAAGCTGATCTGGTTATCTTTCCTGAATTATGCCTGGTTGGATATCCGCCTCTCGATCTTGTGGAAAAAAAAGAATTTCGAGATGCTGCTTTGAATGCGGCTCATGATATAGCTTCTGTAACCGGTGATACCGGATTGATTTTTGGATCGATTACAGAGGGAACTAATCTTGCAGGAACCGATATACATAATTCAGCTTTGCTGTGCTACAATGGAAAAATCCAATTTGTCCAGCATAAATCTCTCATTCCAAATTATGATGTATTTGATGAGATGAGATATTTTGACCCTGCAAGGGATGTTTCAATACACGAATTCAAAGGAGAAAAACTGGGTATTTCTATTTGTGAAGATATCTGGAATGACGAAGATTACTGGTATAAAAGAAGATATATAAATGACCCTGTTAAGGATTTAATGAATAACGGAGCCACATTTTTACTGAACATTTCCGCAAGTCCCTATTCTTATGGTAAAAGGGAAGACCGAAGAAAAATGCTTTCGGTCTTAACTAAAAATGATAAAGTTCCTCTTGCTTATGTTTGCTGCACAGGCGCACAAACCGATCTTATCTTTGACGGCAGCAGCATGTGTTTTGATTCAAAAGGAAATCTTAAAGTTCTCGGTAAACCTTTTGAAGAAGATTATATTTTGTGGGATACCTGCAGCCGGATCACTATTAATAATAGTGAATTACCCGGATCCGAAAAAAAAGATGATAATTCAATTAATAAAGTCGAAAGAACTTTTGAGGAAGAAGTACTATCTGCTCTTATTTATGGTGTAAGGGAATACTCCACTAAAATGAAATTGCCAAAAGTTCTTATCGGATTAAGCGGCGGTATTGATTCGGCTATTGTAACTTATATTTCTGTTGAAGCTCTTGGAAAAGAAAATGTACATGTTGTCCTTATGCCTTCAAAGTATTCCAGTCAGGGAAGTGTAGATGATTCACTGGCATTGATAAAAAATCTTGGTATCAGTTATAACAAAATTCCAATCAGGGCAGTGTTTGATTCACTCACTAAAGTGATGGATCCCGTATTCAGAGATCTGCCTGAAGGACTCACTGAAGAAAATATGCAGGCAAGGATAAGGGGTCTTTATCTTATGTCCCTTTCAAATAAATTTGGCTACCTGCTGCTTACTACCGGTAACAAATCGGAGATGGCTGTCGGGTATGCTACACTTTATGGCGATATGTGCGGCGGTCTTGCAGTTATTGCAGATGTTTATAAAACTGACATATACAAATTGGTTAATTATATTAACCGCGATAGAGAAATAATTCCGCAAAATATTATAACTAAGGCACCGTCAGCTGAACTTAAACATAATCAGACTGACCAGGACTCACTTCCTCCTTACGATGTTCTTGATAAGATTCTCCGAATGTATCTTGAGGAAAACAAAGAGTTAAATGAAATATCCGGAATTATGAATGACCGGGAATTGGTTAATTATGTGCTAAAACTAGTTGATAAAAACGAATTTAAAAGAAAACAAGCTGCCCCTGCTTTGAGAGTTTCAAAAAAAGCATTTGGTTTCGGTAGAAGATATCCTATTGTCCAGGGGTGGAGAAGATAATAATTATAAATAAAGGTTAAGATGAATATCTTTAAGAATATTTCTGTTCTGTTAATTGTAACACTCTTTACTGCTTCATTGTATGGACAGTTTGGACAAGTTCAGAATATTGTTACTTCTAAATCATACCTTTCTGTTGATAAAGTTTTCCCGGGTAGTGATTTCAAAATTGCAGTTAAAATAAATATCGATCCTAAGTGGCACATAAATTCAAATAATCCTCATGAGGATTATCTTATTCCTTCTAAGCTGTCAGTTGATACTTCTATTGGTTTTTCATTGACTAACATACACTATCCGGAAGCTCATGACAGGAAACTTTCTTTTTCAGATAAACCCCTGTCTGTTTTTGAAAAGGAAATATATATAACTGCCGTTGCAATAACACCTGCTGCTTTAAAGACAGGAATTTATAAACTGCCTGTTATATTTGATTATCAGTCATGCAATGATATTACATGCCTACCTCCCAATAAGGCAGTGGATACTCTAACTGTTGAAGTTGTGGCGAAAGGAACCGCAATTAATGAAATAAATCAGGATATATTCAAAAGTATTGCGGGTACATCATCTGGGGCAATATCAAATCAGGATGCTAATGATAATACGATTTCTTCAAGATTGGAAAAAAGCGGTCTGCTCCTCAGTCTTATTTTTGTATTCATAGGAGGACTGGCTCTTAATCTTACTCCTTGTGTTTATCCTCTGATTCCTATTACCATCGGTTATTTCGGAGGGCAGGCGGAAGGGAAAACAAGCCGCCTCTTTATGATGGGCCTTCTTTTTGTAGTGGGGCTGGCTATTACTTATTCAATTATCGGAGTTATAACAGCATTAAGCGGTGCGGTATTCGGATCGCTTCTTCAGAATACATTCGTAATTATTTTCATTGCTCTGATTTTTATTGTGCTCTCTTTAAGCATGTTTGGTGTATATGAATTTAAATTACCTGATTCACTGGTTAATAAAGCCGGAGGTGCTAAGACAGGTATGTTTGGCGCTCTGTTTATGGGATTAACAATGGGAATTGTCGCTGCTCCATGCATCGGCCCTTTTGTACTTGGACTTGTAACTTATGTCGCGGCCAAAGGTGATCCATTCTATGGATTTATTCTTTTCTTTGATTTGGCTGTCGGCCTTGGTTTTCCTTACCTGATTCTTGCAATCTTCTCAGGTAAGATTAAAAAACTCCCGAGAGCAGGGGAGTGGATGGAAGCAGTTAAACATGTATTCGGGCTTCTATTAATTGGAATGGCAGTCTATTTTATAATCCCACTGTTACCTAAAAACATTCAGGGTTTTCCTCTTCCTGTTTTTATGCTGATCGCTGCTGCTTATCTTTTATTCTTTGATAAAATGGCAAATAAAAATAAAGGTTTCAGGATATTCAAGATTACATTTTCTGTTATAATTATTGCAATTGCGGCTTATGCTCTTGTCCCTTCAAACAAGAAATCGATTAACTGGCAGCACTATAATTCTCAGGTTGCATCTGCCTCCTTAAGTGGAAATAAAAAAGTAATAATTGATTTTTATGCTGACTGGTGTATTCCCTGTAAAGAACTTGATGCAAATACATTTTCAGATGAAAAAGTAATAACTGCGTCATCTGAATTTGTCGCAATGAAAGCTGATATGACAAAATCATTATCACCTGAGGTTGAAACCCTTCGTAATAAATATAATATTGTGGGTGTTCCTACTGTAATTATTATAAATTCGAAAGGTGAAGAAGTCCAAAGACTGACAGGATTCGTTAATGCTGCTGAATTTCTTAAACTACTTCAATCAGCAGATTAATAAAAATCCCACTTAGGAAAGGGGAGTAGGGGTCTTTTCTGCCTCCCTGTTTTTATCATAAATTGCTTTAATTCCGTAGAGTACCAGTGCTTCTTTATAGTTGTGGGTAAACCCCATAAATGGTTTTATCCTCTCATAATTTCCCCCTGTAACATAGATATATGTCTTTTCAGGTTCAAATTCTTCCTGGATTCTTCTCAATGACCACTGTAAGAATCCTGCGGCTGAATTCATTACTCCACTAGCAATACATTCTCTTGTTGATTTCCCAATTAAATCTTTATATTCATTCTCATAGACTAAAGGAAGCTGTGCAGTATCATTGCTTAAGGACCTGAACATCAGATCAATGCCAGGTGTTATCATTCCGCCTGAAAAAACTCCCGGATAAGTAACGACATTAATTGTAGATGCAGTTCCAAAGTCAATAGTAATGATTAAATGGTTCTGCCTTAAAGTTCTCTTTTGTTTATTCAGGAAATATGCACCCTCAGCTGAACATAACCTGTCCATCCCTAATGTATCGGGGGATTTATAATCAATACTAAGATTAAATTCCGAATTTTTTGAAATAATAAAGGGAGAGATATCTAAATTATAAAGAGAATTTTGTAGTTCTTGAGAATTGGCTGGAACAACAGACGAAATCGCAACTTCCCTTATATGATATAAACTTATCTTTTCAATTATTTCCTGCACACTATTGCATACAAAAACTTTGGTGAGATTTTTATCCGTGAAAATTCCAGCTTTTATTCTTGAGTTTCCAATATCGCAGGTTAAAACCATGTTTTATCTCAGACTTAAATCACCGCAGTGGATCTTTTCAATTTTATTGTTGTTGTCTTTTAATAACAGGAATCCATTCTCATCTACATCTTCAAATATACCATACTTAACATCTTCCCCTTCAGTAATAGAAATTTTGTCTCCTATCATATAACATCTTTGCTTCCAGTCCTTAAGTATTGAACCCGGGTTTTCGATGAAAATGAGCAGGAGCTCTTCAAAATTATTCAGAATCTCTGCCAGAAGTCTTTCCCGTTCAACAGATTCATTCAATTCAAGTTTTACTGAAGTTGGAGGGTAATTAAAACTCCCCTGAAAAGCGGCCTGGTTAACATTTATCCCTATGCCTACAACAAGACGGTCGATCTTACTTCCCTCCGACGTTGACTCAATAAGTATTCCGCAGATTTTCTTTTTGCTCACTAAAACATCATTGGGCCATTTAAGATCAACCTTTAATTGATAAAGGTTTTCAAGTGAAACGCCAACTGCAAGAGAAGCGACAAAATTTAACAATACAGGATTCTTAGTAATATATTTCTTTCCGGTTAAAAGAATTGAAAAGGTAAGATTTAATTCTTTTACACTGTACCAGGGTCTGTTTTTTCTTCCTCTGCCTTTCAACTGTTTTTCAGTATAAAAAACAGTTCCGTTTGAATTGTATTTATTCTCCTTGTCTAGAAGAATTGTATTTGTACATTCTACTTCTTCGGAATATATAAAATGTCTGCCAATGAACTCAGTATTAAGCTTAATGTCAAAAGTTTCCAGACTGAACAAAATAGCCTCTTTGATTGAAACCCTAAAAATAATAAAAAAATAGATGATATGTCATCCCTGAGAAAGCAGGGATCTCATGGTTTGGTAGTGATATTTATGAAACGCCTTTAGATATGTTTTTCTGAGGTACAAAGTGCTTGATAAATACTTCATTACCTCAATTGTCATAAATGACCTTAAATAAGCCACTAAACTATATTGTATGTCATATTGGCAGAATAGTGTGACACTAGCAACGTTAAAGATAATGCTATATTTGCTTAAAATCGCATATATCGATTTGGCACAACCATTGATTAAATAATATTTAGAATTTTATCAATTTGTAGTATAAATCGGAGCTTAAATACTAACTCCGGTATAAAAATGGACTTAATTATTAATTTATAAATGGCTGTAAGCCAGTTTTTAGGAGAAAGGTTATATGGGAAAAATTATAGGAATTGACTTAGGGACTACAAATTCCTGCGTCGCTGTTATGGAAGGAAATGATCCTGTTGTAATACCAAATTCTGAAGGAGGTAGAACTACTCCTTCTGTTGTTGCTTTTACTAAGTCAGGTGAGCGCCTTGTCGGTCAGCCGGCTAAGAGGCAGGCTATTACTAATCCGAAGAATACTATCTTTTCTATAAAGAGATTTATGGGAAGAAATATTAATGAAGTAACTGAAGAAAAGAAAAAAATACCTTACGAAGTTATTGCAGGTGATAATGGATCAGCCAGGGTACAGATTGGAGATCGCGTTTATTCTCCACCGGAAATAAGCGCTATGGTTCTTCAGAAAATGAAGAAAACTGCTGAAGAATATCTTGGTGTGGAAATAACTGAAGCAGTTATCACTGTTCCTGCTTATTTCAATGATGCTCAAAGACAAGCAACAAAAGATGCTGGCGAAATTGCCGGTCTTAAGGTTAGAAGAATTATTAATGAACCTACTGCCGCTGCTTTGGCTTATGGTCTTGATAAAAAAACAAGAGATCATACTGTGGCTGTCTACGATTTAGGCGGTGGTACTTTTGATATATCTGTCCTGCAACTAGGTGATGGTGTTTTTGAAGTTAAATCTACTAACGGTGATACTCACCTTGGCGGAGATGATCTTGACCAGAGAGTTATTGACTGGCTGGCTGATGAATTTAAGAGACAGGAAGGAATTGATCTACGTAAAGATCCAATGGCTTTACAGAGATTAAAAGAAGCTGCTGAAAAAGCTAAAATTGAATTATCTTCTTCAATGCAGACCGATGTTAATCTTCCATTTATTACGGCTACACAGGATGGTCCAAAGCATATGAATGTCCTTCTGACACGTGCTAAATTCGAACAGCTTATTGACGATCTTGTTAACAGAACAAAAGGTCCATGTGAACAGGCTATTAAAGACGCAGGATTAAATACATCAGGTATTGATGAGGTTATCCTTGTTGGTGGTTCTACAAGAATTCCAATGGTACAGGAACTTGTTAAAAAAATATTCGGACGTGAACCTCATAAAGGAGTTAATCCTGATGAAGTAGTAGCCGTTGGTGCTGCTATTCAGGGAGGAGTTTTAACCGGTGAAGTTAAGGATGTATTATTACTTGATGTTACACCTTTGTCACTTGGAATAGAAACACTCGGCGGAATATTTACAAGGCTTATTGATGCTAATACTACTATTCCTACGAAGAAAAGTGAAGTATTCTCCACCGCTTCTGATAATCAGCCCTCTGTAGAAATAAATGTTCTGCAGGGTGAGAGGCAAATGGCTGCTGATAACAGAACACTTGGAAGGTTCCATCTTGATAGTATTCCTCCTGCACCCAGAGGAGTTCCACAGGTTGAAGTTACATTTGATATTGATGCAAATGGCATTCTTCATGTCGGCGCCAAGAATAAAGCTACCGGTAAAGAACAAAGCATCAGAATAACTTCTTCCGGTGGTTTATCAAAAGATGAAGTTGAAAAAATGAGAAATGATGCCAAGACTCACGCCGCAGAAGATAAAAAGGCCAAGGAAGGAGTTGAAATAAAAAATAATGCTGATTCTCTCGTTTTTCAGTTGAAAAAACAGCTTGAAGAGCTTAAGGATAAATTTACTCCAGATCAGAAATCAAAGCTTGAATCTGAAATTAAAAAAGTTGAAGATGCTCTTGCTACCAATAATTCTGATCAGATTAAAGAAGCTACTGATTCATTGAATAAAGTATGGAGTGAATTGGCTTCAGTACTTTATCAGCAGCAGGGAACTCCTGGTGGTCAGCCTGGTGCAGAAGGTCCTCAAGGATCTGCAGGTCCTGAACCTCAACAGGAAAATTCAGGCGGAAAAGATAATGTGCAGGATGCTTCCTATGAAGTTGTTGATGAAGAAAAGGACAAGGAAAAAAAGAAATAATCAGAAAAGTTATTAACAAAAATTAATGATTATTTAAGCCCGGTTTAATGCCGGGCTTTTTTATTTGTATATGATCTCAAGTTATTTTATTTCGGATATATTATATTGTTTTTTCATATTTTTAATCTGTAAATGACACAGAGTTCAAAAAAAAATAGAATTATCTTCATTGATCTTATGAGAGCCATCGCGGTTCTCCAGATGGTGCAGGGACATACTGTAGATGTTTTCCTGTCTAATAGTTATCGCACTCTTGATAATCCTTTTTTTGCTGTTTGGTTATTTATGCGTGGGATGACTGCACCAATCTTTCTTTTCTCTTCCGGTACTGTATTCACTTATTTATTCCGGCTTCATAACCATTCCTTTGATTCAAACCCCAGGGTTGCAAAGGGCATAAAAAGATTTCTTATGCTGCTGTTTCTTGGTTACCTCCTAAGATATCCATCACCGACTATAATTGATTTTTCCAACGTTTCAGCTGTTGCCTGGCAGACATTCGTTTCTATAGATGTACTGCAACTTATAGGCACTGGAATTCTAATAGTTATAGTTTTGGAATTCATTATTGAGAAACTGAAATTAAATGTTTACATGGTATACGGAATTACTGCCATTACTTGTTTTTATATATTCCCGGTTACTGAATCAATTAACTGGTCAAAATTTCTGCCGATGTACGTTGCATCATATTTCTATAAGGGGACCGGTTCACAGTTTCCGCTTTTCCCCTGGGTAGGATATTTGTTGTCAGGGGCTTTCCTCGGCAGCTATCTTGCAAAGAAACCTATGGTGTTCAAAACATCTGAATTCAGCAGAAATCTATTCTTAACCGGTTTAGGCTTTATGTTCATTGCACTCATCGGCCATATTATCGGAAGTTTTTGGGTTACAAATTACAACTGGGATACAAGTCCGAACCTTATGATTTTAAGAATTGGGTTTGTCCTTGCAATGAATTCAGTAGTATCTCTTATTTGTTTAAAAATGGATTCAATTCCAAGAATTATTATTTTAATTGGTCGCAATACTTTGTTAATTTATGTTGTCCATTTATCAATTTTATACGGTACTTGCTGGAACCCCGGATTATCTGTTGTTTTTGACAAAGCATTTGATGTATGGAATACTGTCGGTTCCGCTGTATTGATGCTCGGACTAATGACAATGATGGTGTATATAATTCACAGGCTGAAAATTAAAAACAAAGAGATAGTAGCTTAAACTTAATGCGTAAATCAGATTTAACTTCTCCGGTTCCTTCTAATGATGAAATAGTAATAGATCAAACTCTTCGACCTTCTGTATTGAAAGATTTCAGCGGGCAGGAAAAGATTACTGAAAATCTCAATGTGTTTATTTCTGCTGCAAATAAAAGGTTAGAAGCTCTTGATCATGTACTGCTTACTGGTCCGCCGGGCCTGGGGAAAACTACACTTGCGCATATTATTGCAAATGAAATGGGAAGTAAGATCAAAATTACTTCGGGACCAGTCCTTGAGAAACCAGGTGACCTCGCTGGTATACTTACCAACCTTGAAGAAAGGTCGGTTCTTTTTATAGATGAAATTCACCGTCTAAGTCCTGTTGTGGAAGAATATCTCTACTCAGCAATGGAAGATTATAAACTTGATATAATGATTGATTCAGGTCCGAATGCCCGCAGTATTCAGATTAGTCTTCCCAAATACACTTTAATTGGCGCTACTACCAGAGCCGGAATGCTTACTTCTCCTTTAAGAGACAGGTTTGGAATAAAATTCCGTCTCGATTATTATAACTCTGATACTCTGCATAACATTGTAAGCAGATCATCCCGAATATTAAAAATACCTATCGATGAAAATGCGGCTGTTGAAATCGCAAAAAGATCAAGAGGAACTCCCAGGATTGCAAACCGTCTTCTCCGTAGAACCAGAGACTTTGCCGATTTCGATAATAAAAAAAGAATTGATATTGAAATTGCACGAAAAGCTTTAAATGCTTTGGAAGTTGATGAATTTGGGCTTGATGAAATGGATAAAGATATCATTCTCGCAATCATTGAAAAATATAAAGGCGGTCCTGTAGGACTTAGTACATTAGCTGTAGCTGTAAACGAAGATCCCGGAACTATAGAAGAAGTATACGAACCATTTTTAATTCAACAGGGATTCATTCAAAGGACTCCTCGCGGTAGGGAAGCCACTGATTTAGCGTATAAAAGATTTAACAAAAAACGATTAAATACCTCCGATCCAAACTCATTGTTTGACTAACTTTAACTTCTTACTTATTTTGCATCTGAGAAATGTAAGAAGGGATTATAAACAAAATTTTGTATGTTTGCACTCCACAATTTTATATAAAGACACCTATAATAATGATAAGTACGAGCAATATTACGCTTAGATTCGGAAAACGAATCTTATTTGAAGATGTGAGTATTAAATTTACTCCCGGGAATTGCTATGGCGTAATAGGCGCAAATGGATCCGGTAAATCTACATTTATTAAAATACTATCGGGAGAAATTGATCCAAGTTCAGGTGAAGTTATTATTTCACCGGGTGACAGGTTAACGACTTTAAATCAGAACCAGTTTGAATTTGATGATTACGAAGTATTAAAAACTGTAATTAAAGGGCACAAAAAACTTTATTCCATTATGGAAGAAAAGGATCTAATTTATTCAAAACATGATTTCAGCGAAAAAGACGGAATTAGAATTTCGGAACTTGAAGGAGAATTTGCTGATCTGAATGGCTGGGAAGCTGAATCAGAAGCCGCGGAATTGTTAGTCGGGCTCGGTATTAAAGATGAGCTGCACACTAAACTAATGAAGGATCTATCGGGAAACGAAAAGGTAAAAGTCCTTTTAGCTCAGGCTTTGTTTGGTAATCCCGATATTTTGCTGCTTGATGAACCTACTAATCATCTTGATATTATTTCCATTGGCTGGCTGGAAGATTTTCTTGAAAAATTCAAAAATACAGTTATAGTAATTTCACATGACAGGCATTTTCTTAACCAGGCTTGTACTCATATTGCAGATATTGATTACGGCAAAATTCAAATGTATACTGGTAATTACGACTTCTGGTTTGAGAGCAGTCAGTTAGCATTAAAACAGGCTAAGGATGCCAATAAAAAAATTGAGGCTAAGAGACAGGAACTTCAGGAATTTATCTCACGTTTCAGTGCTAACGCTTCAAAATCAAAGCAGGCAACTTCAAGAAAAAAACAGCTCGAAAACCTGACGCTTGAAGATATAAAACCATCTTCCCGCAGAATGCCCTATATTGCATTTAAACCTACACGAGAAGCCGGGGCTAATCTTCTTGAAATAAATAATCTTACTAAAAAACATGGGAAAGAAATCCTCCTAAATAATATAAGTTTAAAAATCGATAAAGGTGATAAGATAGCATTTGTAGGCCCCAATGACAGGGCAAAGGACACATTATTCAGGATTTTAACTGAAGAATTAAAACCGGAAAGCGGTAAATTTGAATGGGGTGTTACAACCTCTCAGGCGTATTTCCCAAAAGATAATGCCAGGTATTTCGAAGTCAAACTAAATCTTATAGATTGGCTAAGGCAGTATTCTAAAAACAAAGATGAAACTTATATCCGGGGATTTTTAGGACGTATGTTATTCAGCGGCGAAGAGTCATTAAAAATGGCTAATGTACTTTCCGGTGGTGAGCGTGTAAGATGTATGCTGGCCAAAATGATGTTGACAGGTGCTAATGTTCTCATAATGAATGAACCTACCAACCACCTTGACCTAGAGGCAATTTCTGCATTGAATAATAGTCTTATTGATTTTCCCGGTACAATTTTGTTTGTTTCACATGATCACCAATTCATACAGACTATTGCTAACAGGATAATTGAAATCATTCCATCGGGTATAGTAGATAAACGTATGACATTTGATGAATATCTGAATAATGAAGAAATAAAGAAAATGCATTTGAACATTTATCATGCAGTAGCAATAGATCTGTAATCCCTTCTTACCTATAAATTATTCTAAAATTCCAATTTTTAGACTATTGTCTAATTTGGTCTTATTTTGATACATACCTCAAAAAAAAAGGCGCATAAATTGCTTAATTTATGCACTTCCCCGTGGCACATTCATTGAGATGTACATCTTAATAATTATATCTAATATCCTGAGGAATAAATGAAAAAACTGTTTATACTGATTAACTTTCTGCTGATTTACTCGGCCGCAAGTGCCCAGATAACGGTTAAACTACCCAACTTTACTGTCCCCTCCAATGGTGCCCAGATCAGCATTCCTATGGATGTGACAAATTTTAATGGTATTGGGGCTATAAGTTTAAAAATAAAATATGACCCTGCTGTTCTAACATTTCTGACTATCCCCGATCCTATTTCGGGTAATTTCATTTCAAATGCAAGTAACGGTGTAATCTCAATCGGCTGGTTCGGTCTTACTCCATTAAATGCCGGTAATAGTACTTTGCTACACCTGAATTTCCAGCATATTCAGGGAAATTCGGATCTGATATTTGTTTCCGGTGTTTGTTCTATAGCTGATACAGCTGCTAACACTTTGAGCATTTCATATGTTAATGGATTAGTTAATGCAGCAGTTCCGCCTGTTCCCGCTTCGTTGGGTGATTTTGTTTGGCGTGATTCCAACTTGAATGGTCTTCAGGATGCAGGCGAACCCGGAATAGCATATGTTACCGTTAAACTATTTAAAGCTTCAGACAGTTCAGGCGTCGCATGGGTTTTAACAGATACATCAGGTCATTATTCTTTCACCAATATTACTCCCGGAAATTATTTCCTTAGATTTTATTTAGTTGATGGAAATTCTATTTATAAATTTACAACTTCATTAATCGGAAGCACTACTTTAAATTCTAAAGTTGTAAACGATTCCGGCTACACTCAAGTATTTACTCTTGCTCCCGGCGATAACCAGACATTCTGGGATGCAGGAGTGGTTCCTAAAATATTAAATAATGCTAAAGTGGGTGACTTTGTTTGGAACGATCTTAACCACAATGGTATACAGGAACTTGGCGAGCCGGGAATCGCTGGTGTAACAGTTAAATTATTTACTCCTGCAAATGTTCTAGCTGGAACTACCGTTACAAATAATACCGGCAATTACTTATTTGAAAATCTTGCCCCCGGTAGTTATTATGTCCAATTCACGGCTCCACAGGGTTATTATTTCAGCCCAAAAGACCAGGGAACTAATGTCGATATCAATTCAAAAGCAGATACAGCCACAGGAAAGACAATCACTTTTACACTTACTGATGGCGATATCTCCACAAGGTGGGATGCCGGAATGTATACAATTATTCCTGTTACATATCCGGTGCTTTATGTTAATAAAGATGATAACAGCATTTTCATGAAACCGGTCGGCCAAGATGTAACTTATTCGATAGCTTTTAAAAATACTGGTACAGGAAATCTATTGACCCCGACTGTTACGGATTCTTTACCTACAGGTCTTACTTATAAAAGCAGCACTGGTGGAATTTCCAGTAGCGAAACTGTCAAAGGGAATAATATTGTTGTTTGGCACCTCAGTACTGTGGCTCCCGGAGATTCCGGAATCGTAATCATAACAGCTACTGTTGCTTCCAATCCTCCTAATTTTCTTAATTCTGCTTACTTTGCAGGTGTCGACCAGAATAATAATGTTTATTCAACTTTTAGTTCAGACTTAGATCTTGCTGACACCTGCAGCGGCGGCCAAACAGGTGGACTTGAATCTAAAGGTGATCTGGCTGAATTAATTTTTAACCGCAGGTTGGATATAATGTTTGGAAGAACCACGCCGATTCTTTCTAAAACCGGGCCTAAAAGTAACGGCATAACAGCTCTTCATTCGCTTCAGGATGTGATCCCATTATCCGGTCCATTCTCTTCTGCCGGAGTTGAGTCTACTCCTTATGATATTCTTGGAATTTCAAACGCTCTTTCAGATTATGTAGTTGATTACCAGGTATCATATCAAAATTCTTTACGAAGAGTAGCATCCGTATTTTCTACAATTACTGCTGCACCGTATATTTATGATCATACTAAAGCTGTGTGTGACAGATTGGCCGGCTCCGATATAGACGAGATTCAGAATCTTAACGTTAATGGCCATCTTTTCTATGCTGCCAGAATGCATAACCCTGTAACTAATAATTATGATTATGCTATCTCTTTCTGTGTTTATGAAACTCCGAATGGTAATTTTGTAGATAATAAGTGGACCTATGCTGAATACTCTGCTCCTCAAAACTCAACATTTATTTATAATTTTGAAGTTTGGTCAGCGGCTTACAGTTCAACACAGGAACTTTGCCAGGATATCCTGAATAAATTTGCCACATACGGAACACTTATTTATCTGAATAATAATCAGATGAATCCGGATCTTTATTTTAAGAACTTTAAGTATACACATGACGGCAAAATTGCTTTAACTACTGAAAATAAAGGTGTATCAAAAAGTGTAAGTCTGAATATTAATTACCGAACTACTCAGGATGCTGACCAACTTACAACCGTAAAGAACATTACGGTAGATCCGGGTGAAAGTATTATAAACTTACCTATTGGAATTATTTCCGATGCTAATATCGTAATGACTCAGCCCTCCGGCTTCAAAGATGAAGTTTTTGCAAGCGGTGGAACCTATTCTTATGTGGTCGGTCCCACAAGCTCAGTTAGTAAGTTTGTTACCAACACTTATCCTCAACAGACAATATCAAATTATCCTGATGGATCATTGATTCTAGCCGGTGGTGCTAATATTACAGGTCAGTTAAACGATTGGTCTTCCGTAATGCGCTCTCTTACTGCCGATGGTTCTGCATATAATCTTTCCGGATTTAATAGCATAAGGTTTGAAGCAAGCGGTACAGGAGTTCTAACTGTTCTGTTCAATTTAACAAACACACAGAACTATAATTATTATGCTTATAATATAACTCTTACGCAGGGAAATAATGGTTATGGAATTAACTTCAGCGATCTCCGC
>Ga0182027_10002518_pt1 | contig 29618 bp, 20 predicted proteins | sample 712E1DmetaG_FD_121300 | JGI IMG/M metagenome (GOLD analysis project Ga0182027, IMG submission 121300) | Permafrost microbial communities from Stordalen Mire, Sweden - 712E1D metaG (Illumina Assembly) | ecosystem: Environmental > Terrestrial > Soil > Wetlands > Permafrost | place: Sweden...
GCGGCACTCGCGCTTTGCGCTCCCGACATCCCTGCTTTGCAGCCGTTTCCCGTTGGTCGTGGCCACTTTGTGACACACCGCCATTCCGGCGGCGTCGGGCTGGCGGAGAGGGAGGGATTCGAAGCCTCACCCGAAAAATCGCAAGCCCATGATGCTCAATCGCGCGATGAGAGGGTAACACCCGATGGCACACAGAATGGGACACAAAGCTTTGGCGTGACCTGTCCCACGCTGGCAAAAGTTGTCGCAAGCTGGGCGACGCTTCCCGCTGCACTGCGCGATGCCATCGCAGCGATTGTGGCATCACACAATGCAACACGAAGACAGTCGCCGACAGCGCCGGAGATGTGAACGACGAGGATGAGGAGGGCGAGCACGAGCAAGGACGGGCAAGGACGATGAGCGCGACCAACGCCGCGACTACCACCAACGCTAATCGATGGCCAAACGGCAGATCCCACCCAATTCAATCGTTATCCGAGAAAATATCACGCTTGGTAACTCCTCCAAACCTGTTACAATCCGGGCTATGCTCTACACTTCTTTCCCAAGAGGCTCGGAATGGCGCAAGTGGGACTTACACATTCACACTCCGATGTCCGGATTGGCTAATCGCTTCCCCTTGATTGAAGGTGCGCCAGATTGGGACAAATACATCGCTGCGCTTGCCAAAATCACCGACATTCCGGCGATTGCAGCCACGGACTACTTTCTCATTGAGGGATACAAAGCGTTAGTGAAGCTCAAAGATGATAACAAACTGCCCAACATTAAGTTGCTACTTCCAAACATTGAATTCCGACTCGACAATATCGTTGGCGGTAAGCGCGTCAATTTCCATGTAATATTCAGCGACATTGTCAAAATTGAAGACATTGAGGATCATTTCCTTTCCAATATTGAAATCGCGCTTGAGGACAGCCCGTGGCAACCGGCAGATATTAGGAAGCTCAAACGCTCTTCCCTTGAAGAACTTGGGAGGACATATAAGTCGCAACACGCACCATTCACTGCTCCCGATTTCGAGATAGGATGCATGACGGCAGTCGTCAAGCTAGACCAAATCATGGAACTGCTGAAGAAGAACAGTTTGTTCAAAGACCGTTATATCACTGGACTGGCGGAGGAAAATCTCAGCTTGATGTCTTGGAATGGACAAGACCATGGAGTCCGAAAGCGTATGCTTCAGAGCAGTCATTTCGTTCTCAGCGGCAATCCCGCCTCTATTGATTGGTGTCTCGGAAAGAAGCATGCTTCACCCGCGGAATTTATATCTGAGTTTAAGAGTTTGAAACCGTGCGTGATAGGCTCCGATGCGCACGATCTCCAATCGATCGGCGTACCTCCCAACGGGAGATTCACATGGATTAAAGGCGACCTAACATTTAACGGACTTCGACAAACTCTTTATGAGCCAGAAGCTCGTATTTCGATTGGGACGGAACCCCCTGATGAGAAGGATTCAACCAAGGTTATAAAGTCCCTAACAGTTTCTGGTGCGAAAGGTTGGATTGCCGACCAAATAATCGACCTAAATCGGGATCTTGTCGTCATCATTGGTGGAAAAGGCTCAGGCAAGACAGCCCTTGCTGATCTGATTGGTTATGCTGGGGGAGATTTCGATATCTCTAATAAGAAGGCCTTCTTGAATACGGCACGGGAACACATCGAAGGCACCCAACTTACTCTTGAGTGGGAGAATGGAGGAAAGGATAGCACATTCGAGGCGTTTCGAAGTGCTCCCACGGAACCAAAAGTCCGATATCTTTCCCAAAGTTTTGTTGAGAGCCTTTGCTCGTACGATCAGCACACGAAGTTGGTGCGGCAGATTGAGGACATCCTATTTCAGTATGTTCCAAAGACCAAGAGGCTCGGCGCGAAAGATTTCGCGGCGCTCAAGGAAATCCAAACCCGTTCGGTACAGATCGAAATTGAGAAAATCAGTAAGGATATTTCCTCTCTATCCGTGGAAATAGCCCGCCTTGAGGAGGCGCTAGCGAAGAGACCCACGCTTGAAGCCGATCTGGCGCGTTTTGCCAAAGAAAAGGCCGATTTGGAAGCACAGAAACCGCCGGCAGCGAATGCCGAAGAGCAAAAGGAACAAGAGGAACTTCAGCGGTTGCGAGACAAACGCGCCGCGCTCGAAAAGCTAATCGAAGCGGATCGCATCCTAGTCGGCGAACTAGAGGAGTTTCAAACCAAAGCCCGTTTGATCCGTTCAGATATTGCTACCTTCAACGCCGATGCAAAGGCGAAATTAAAAGCATGGGGACTAGAAGACAATGCAGCCAGCCTAGTCATTTCAGTACCGGCCAATTTGGAAGTTGTGATTAAAGACAGAATTGAAGCCCTGCGAAAGACGGTGGAGGCACGCGAGGGTTCACCGGACACCGTTGCTGCTGACACCACTGAAACCGTGCTGTCAATAAGCGGTCAGATCGCGGGCATTGATGCTAAGTCGAAGCTGGAAGCGCAGCGGAAGCAAAAACTTGCGGAATTTGGCAAGCGAATCGCCGAACTCACGACGAAGATCGAAGGGACCCAAAAGGCCATTGAAGAACTCTTAACAACCAAACCCAGCGAGCTAAGGGGGAAGCAGGAAACACGGGAAGGCCAGTATAAGACATTCTTTGAAAAGCTCACGGAAAAACGGCAGCTTTTAGAGGAGCTCTATAAGCCTCTCAACGATCCTGCTGGCAACACAACAGAGCGGGGAAAGGTTGAGTTCTATGCGAGATTCAATTTCGACATCAAACGATTCGTCGCTGACGGAATGAACCTTTTTGATGGCCGGAAGATGCTTGTTCGTGGTGACGCAAAACTCACTGAAATTGCCTCTGCGTTCTGGAGGGAGACGGAATCTCAAATCCCGGCGGTCACTGCTGTACCTTTAGCTGCTTTGTTAGACAAATTGTCGAGCGTAGATCGGCCGATCAGCTCGCAGCTTAGGCAGGAGTATTCTGTTAGCCATTTCTATGATTGGATTTATGGTGTCGATTACTTTGATGTAGAGTACGGCATCAAGTACGAAAAGGTCGACCTCGATAAGCTTTCTCCCGGCAGAAAAGGTGTTGTGCTGCTCATGGTCTACCTGGATGTTGATAAGGATTATCGCCCCTTGATAATCGATCAGCCGGAAGAGAATCTCGATAATCGCTCCGTTTACTCTACATTGGTCGAGTACTTTCGGCGCGCGAAAAGGAAGCGGCAGGTAATTCTCGTCTCGCACAATGCGAACCTCGTAGTGAATGCCGACGCGGAGCAGATAATCGTTGCAAACTTCGAGCTAGATAAGACTCACCAGACGACGATTATAGAATATACCTATGGATCTTTGGAGTTTAGCCAGGCGCTAGATGTGGACAATCCATCAATACTACTCCGACAAGGAATTCGTCAGCATGTATGTGAGATTCTAGAAGGCGGGGACGAGGCTTTCCAGAAGAGGGAATGTAAATATGGGTTTGCTGGGCGTTGAAGCCTGGGCATTTGTTACTTGATTGTCGCGTACCAAGCAATCCAGGTTTCCGATGAGGCTGCTTGCATCGGGGCCAATCACCTGACTAGAATCTTCAGTCAAGAGCAATTGCCCCCGCCATGTCATCAGACCTAACATTCATCACGAATGAACCCGGCAAGAGTCTTCGCGACCGTTTCAGCGTTTTGCTAGGCGACGACACGCGCCTCTTTGACTGTCTGGTCGGCTACTTCTTCATCAGTGGGTTTCACCGGCTTTGTGCTGCGCTAACTCAGACGGAGAAGATTCGTATTCTTGTGGGAATTAAGACTGACTCGGCGACTTACGAGTTGATCCAGAGCGCCAAAGGGCAGCAGGAATTTCCTTTGGAATCTCACGCGCAAGTTCGGGATCGCGTGCCTGGGGAGATTCTGGAGGAGTGCCAAAAGGCCGGCGATAGTTCCGAAATCGAGGAGGGGATTCGCAAATTCGTGGAGTGGATTAGGTCTGGCAAACTTGAAGTCCGTGCGTACCCATCAGAGCGCCTTCACGCTAAGATCTATATCATGACATTCCAAGAGGATGATCGCGACAAGGGTCGCGTCATTACGGGGTCGAGCAACTTCACCGAGGCAGGATTGCAGGACAATCTGGAGTTCAATGTCGAATTGAAGAACCGATCCGACTACGAATTTGCGCTCCAGAAGTTCAATGAGCTTTGGGCAAAGTCCGTCGATGTAACCAAGGACTATGTGGCGACGATAGAGGTCAAATCACCGTATGCCCACTTCACGCCATACGAGCTCTACCTGAAGTTCCTCTACGAATATTTCCGAGGGGAACTCAATTTGCCGGACGAGATAGAGGACATGTATCTCCCGACGGGTTTCAAAAAATTGAAGTACCAGGAGGAAGCAGTTCTGAACGCACAGAAAGTTCTCGACGAGTATGGCGGGGCGTTCCTCTCCGATGTCGTGGGATTGGGGAAGACCTACATGTCTGCCCTGCTGGCCCGGCACCTAGATGAGCCATGCCTCGTGATTGCACCACCGCACCTCCTCGATGAGCATAATCCTGGCTCGTGGCCGAATGTCTTCCGCGATTTTGGCGTGCGAGGCTCTCTTTGCGAATCCGTTGGTAAACTAGAATCGCTACGAAACCGAGACCTCAAGAGGTTCAAGACCGTGTTTATCGATGAGTCTCACCGTTTTCGAACAGAGGACACACAAAGCTATGAGATGCTCGCGCAAATTTGCCGTGGCAAGCGCGTCGTTTTGGTTTCCGCCACGCCGCTCAACAACAGTCCTCAGGACATTCTGAGCCAGATCAAGCTGTTCCAAGCTGGCAAGAACAGCACGATCCCCAATGTCCGGAATTTGGAGGCATTTTTTGGTGGGCTCCGGCGCCGAGTGGAAGGACTGGACCGCCAGACTGATCGAGAAGCCTATTTTCAATCGGTAAAGGAGAATGCACGGCAGACCCGGGAAAAGATATTGAAATTCCTGATGATCCGACGAACGCGCACGGAAATCGAGAAATACTACGGAGCGGATTTGAAGAAGCAGGGGTTGAGGTTTCCCGAAGTCGCTAACCCTGAACCACTCTTTTACAAATTCAACAAGACGGAGAGCGAAGTCTTTAGCGAGACGATCCGTTCACTGACTCATGATTTCAAATATGCCCGTTACACACCACTAGCCTACTACACCGGAGAGCGCGATGAGCAGGATGTCCAAAGTCAACGGAACCTCGCCAAATTCATGAAGATCCTCACGGTGAAACGCCTCGAAAGCAGTTTCACCGCGTTCCTATCGACTCTTGGACGATTCATTCATACATACGAGAGAGTCATTGGGGAGTTTCATAAGGGCCGGGTGTTTATCAGCAAGAAGCACATTGGAAAGATTTTTGAGCTGCTTGAATCGGACGATCAGGAAGGCATTGATCAGTTATTGGAGGCCGAAAAAGCCGAAGAGCTTTCTGCAAGTGATTTTGCGCCAGAGTTCCTTGCAGATCTTGAGAACGATTTGAAGGCCCTGACAGCCATCCGCAATCAATGGAAGAAAGTCACGCGCGATCCGAAATGGGAATCGTTCCGCGTGATTCTGAAGAAGACTCCGCTGCTCAAAGACGGGAAACTCATCATTTTCACTGAATCCAAGGAAACAGCCGACTATCTCGCCTCAAGAATCCGTGATGAGGTGGAACCGAAGACCTTGCTCTTTACCGGCGAATCACTCCAAAGCTGCCGGGAGGATGTCATCACTAACTTTGACGCAAAGGCATACCACCCGAAGGATGATTACCGTATCTTGGTCGCTACCGAAGTTCTGGCGGAAGGCGTGAATCTCCACCGCTCAAATGTCGTTATCAATTATGACATCCCGTGGAATCCTACGCGCCTCATCCAGCGCGTAGGCCGCGTTAATCGGGTGGATACAAAATTTGACAAAATATACACTTACAATTTCTTCCCAACAGACGAGGGGAACGACCTTATAAAGCTGCGCGAAGCGGCCGAGGCGAAGATTCACGCCTTCATTCAAATGCTCGGGGCTGATTCTCGCCTTTTGACGGATGGCGAGGAAATTGTCTCTCATGACCTTTTCGCTAAGTGGAATTCAAAGAAGACAATTACCGGAGAAGACGAGGACGAGGAAACGGAACTCAAGTTTCTTGCGGAGATCCGCGAAATCCGAGACAAACAACCCGACCTGTTCGAGCGTATCAAACGCTTACCTAAGAAAGCCCGTTCCTCGCGAGCTTTGGCCGCGGAGCCTAATATTCAGAAGTTTCCCGCCCTGCTCACCTACTTCCGTCAGGGTAAGCTCGACAAGTTCTTTATGCGCGGCTCAGGCGATCAGATGTCCGCCGAGCTCGACTTCATGGCCGCCGCGAAGATTTTGAAGCCCGACGACATTGGAGAGGCGCTTCAGCCCGTACCACGCGAGTTCTACGCTTTCCTTGACCAAAACAAGGCCGCGTTCGTTGTGGCGACCACTGCCGACGCGGAACAGGCAGAATCGACGCATCGCGGGAGCCCTAACGACGCCTACATTTTGAAACGGCTCAAGGACAAGATCGTTCGCCGTTGCCAGCAGTTCACCGAGGATGACGAGGAATTTGTCGGCAAAGTCATCCACCTTATAGAAGACGGGGCTCTGCCGAAGGCGACGGCAAAAAGGATCGCCGCTGCTCTGAAGCGCCCGGAGAGTCTCCCCCCACTAAAAGTCTTGGCCGTTCTGCGGCGCGACATCAAATATGAGTTTTTTCAATCCAGCCCAGCTGCACAGGCGAACCAAAGCCTCGCACCGCGTGAAGTCATTCTTTCGTCATACCTTGTCCATCGCCCATGAATTCCCAGCAAGCCAGAGCGTTGGTAACCGAGATGTTTCCTCAGCCCTTCGACAAGGGACGCTTCCGGGACTTTGTCATCAACCTTCTAAATCGTATAGACGAATCTAAAGCCCAGGTGTGGAACACCACCTATATTACGGATGCTTTCAAGCAACATGTGTCACGGTTTGAGCGCCTTGGCACTTACACTTCGCCCAATGATGAGAAGCTGGATGTGCTTGTCGTCCACCTTACGACCGAGGCAAAACTTGAGCGGGCTCGGACCACCATCCGCAATTTCGTCGCCGACCATCTAAAAAAGCGTGACGAAAAGGATGCGGCCCTCGTGGCATTCGTTTCGCCGACCGAAAGGCAATGGCGTTTCTCCTATGTCAAAATGGAGTACACTGCGGTGGAGAATGAAGGTGGACAAATTGCTGTCGAGACCCACCTTACGCCAGCTCGCCGCAGTTCCTATATAGTCGGCGAAAATGAGAGCTGCCACACCGCCCAGAGTCGCTTTCTCGACCTCCTGCAAGATACTGAAAACCACCCGACTTTGGCGCAGATAGAGGACGCTTTCAGCGTGGAGGCCGTCACCAAGGAGTTTTTCGAGCAATACAAAATGCTCTTCCTCGACTTGAAAGAGGAAATTGATGATCGCGTGAAAAAGGATAAGGCAATCGGCGCGGAATTCACTGCCAAGAATGTCAGCACAGCAGACTTTGCCAAGAAGCTCATGGGGCAAATCGTCTTTCTGTATTTTCTCCAGAAGAAAGGTTGGATGGGTGTACCTAAGGGCGATGATTGGGGAGACGGTTCCCATAGCTTTTTACGCCAGCTTTTTGGCGGCAAGTTCTTCCCCTACAAAAACTTTTTTAAGGAAGTCCTTGAACCGCTCTTTTACGACACGCTCGCGACGGATCGTGGCCACGAAGCATGGTGTGAGATCTTCAATTGCCGCATCCCGTTTCTTAATGGCGGGCTCTTTGAACCAATCGCCGGTTACAACTGGCGCAAGACCGACATTGTCATTCCCAATTCGCTCTTTTCGAACACAAGGAGTACCAGCGCTGGGGATACTGGCACCGGCATCCTCGATGTCTTTGACCGCTACAATTTTACCGTCAATGAAGCCGAACCGTTAGAAAAAGAAGTAGCCATTGACCCTGAAATGCTCGGCAAGGTTTTTGAGAATCTGCTAGAAGTGAAGGAGCGCAAATCTAAAGGTTCGTTCTACACTCCGCGTGAAATAGTCCATTACATGTGTCAGGAAAGTCTCATCAACTACCTGGACACTTCCGTCAACGGCGCCACAGGCGCCGTCAGTTTCGATAAGCGACTACAAGCCGCAACCAATGATGCCAGCTCTAGACAGACTCCCCGCGCTGCTGCCGAGAACCGAGAGCTTATCCCCCTGGCCGACATCGAACTTTGGATTCATAAAAGCGACCAGTTTGCGAACTTTGCAGCGGCAATCGCATCTGGTACGAAAGGCGACCATTATCCGAAGCCGCCGAAAGCGATAGAAACCAATGCGCGTCTACTAGACAGCAAACTCGCGGATATCGCTGTGTGTGACCCAGCCATCGGTTCTGGTGCCTTTCCCGTTGGCATGATGCAGGAGATCGTCCGCGCTCGCTCGGCCCTCACTCCGTATTTCAACGATGTGGGCGACCGCACCGCGTACCATTTCAAACGCCATGCCATCCAGAATTGCCTTTACGGTGTGGACATTGACCCAGGTGCGGTAGAAATCGCCAAGCTGCGTCTCTGGCTTTCTCTGGTCGTGGACGAGGACGATGTAAAACAGATTAAGCCGCTCCCCAATCTCGACTATAAGGTTGTAACCGGCAATTCCCTCATGGGGTTCCCGTTCAAATCGAGGCGCCTCCAAGAGGTCGAAGCCTTAAAGGCCAAATATTTCGACGAGGTGGATCACGAAACGAAAGCGCAATTAAAAAATCGGATAGATGCCGAGCTAGACGCGTGCTTTGCTGCGGCGAAAAAGAGTCTTGGATACCATGTAACCTTCGACTTCGAATCATTCTTCTCCGAGATTTTCAACCGCAAAGCGGGTTTCGATGTGGTCATCGGCAATCCTCCTTACATCAACATTGAGAACATACCAGAATCGGATCGAGCGGTGTTTCTCACTATCTATGGTGAAAATGGCAAACTGGGGAAACGATACGACATCTATCAGCTGTTTCTATTGAGAGGCATGGCGATAAATGCCGGCAAGGGTACTCTCGCCTATATTTTGCCAAATACATTCCTAATGGGTTCGTCATACTTGATTTTGCGAAGAAGACTTTGTACCCGCACTTCTATTCGGGAAATCGTGGATTTACCGAAAGATGTTTTTGAGACCGCTATGGTGGATAATGTACTACTCTTCCTTCATCGCGAGAACCGCCCACAGCACCAGATCCGTGTGGCGAAGCTCTTCACAGATAGTGACCTGGGGAAATTATCTACCAAGAGCTGGGATGACTCTTTTGCGATAGCACAGGAAAACCTAAATGAAGATAATGAATTTAAGTTAAATGTGCATATGAATCCCGTCTTGCAGCGATTGTATGGGAAGATTGAATCGGGGAGCGTTAAACTCGGCGATATCTCTGAGTCGTCACAGGGGATCATAATATACAAAACTGAGGCCGACGCGGAACGCAATGACCATACTTCTTTGCAAGCTCGAAAAGGTTGGAAGAGACTGCTCAGGGGAACGAACATTGGATATTACTGCACAAAATGGCGGGGAGAATATATCCACTATGGCGATTGGTTGTGGTGTCCTCGTGATGAGAAGTACTTTAACCAGCCTAAGATTTTGTTGCAGGCGATGCGAAACAAGTCGCTAAAGCGCCGGTTGGTAGGGACCTTTGACGAAGAGAACTATTATAACGCACACAATTTGGCCAATATCGTCGCCAAAGCAGGTTCAGGTTATGATCTGAAATATATCTTAGCGATTTTTAACTCGTCTCTAATCAATCACTGGTACCGGAATCATTTTCCAAATGTAAACATTAATCCGAATGACTTTCGGGAGATTCCTGTCCATATAGCAACAGAAGGAGAACAGAAGAATCTTGTGAGGTTGGTCGACCGCATCCTTTCTGCGAAGCAGCGTGAAGCGGAGGCAGACACAGGCATGTTGGAACAGCAGGTAGACGAGTTGGTGTATTCGCTTTATGGGCTCACGGAGGAAGAGAAGGCCATCGTGAAGGGATCGAACGGAAGATAGGAGAGCGCACCAAGGTGCTCGGGGGATGGAGATTGGATTTCTTGGTTCTAGAGGTGCTTCTAGGCACAAGTTGCCCAGTAATCCCCCTTTTTTCGCATTTCTGCAGATTCTTTTAGAAATTTGAGGGGTCAGATGCGTACTATTAGATATGGAGCTAATGCAGAAAAGAAATACGGATTTCTTTGGCCATATTACCACCATGCCGGCCACCGGTCACTTTGTTTGGTGCAATCCCCGATTCCGCATGATTCGTTTCATGCCCAACCATGGGCCAGGTTGCCGACCTTGCCTTTCAGGTATGAAACGCAATCCATTCCAAACATCCGTGCAGCCGGCTGACGGGAGTCAACCCGATCGTAAAGAGGCCCTGCGCGCGGCCGTACGCAAGTACGGTTCCTTCGTACTGGATTACCTCCACAGTCTAGTCCGTGACGACCACACCGTTCGCGACCTGGCACAGGATCTATGGGTGCATGTCTGGCTCCACTTTGGAATCCAGGATTTTGAGAATCCCAGACTCCTTCGCCAGAAGGCCTACCAGATTTTCGTGTCGCAGGCGCGTAAGAACGGCACCCGAGCTTTCGTGCGCTTCACGAACCTGGTGCCAGATGCGGCGGACGGGCATGATTTCAAGCAGCCGGAGACGCCAGAGGAGGAGGAGAAATTCGCCAGTGACTTTTGGGCTCTCTTTCCAGGCATTCAGCTGACTGACCAACAGAAGAAAGCGTTCATCCTGAAGCATCGCAACGGGAACACCCTTGAAGAAATTGCGGCGCAGATGAATGTGCCCGTGCCAACTGTCGCTGTGTGGGTCAAAAATGTCATCGCAAAATGCCGGCGTGCTTACACCAAGGAACTCTCATGAAACCCAACGATCCTCAAGGACTCACGGAAGAGGATATTGTGCGCCTCGCTCGGACGATGAACCGCGAACTGCCACAAGGGTTCGAAAATGAACTCATGGCCAGGGTCGATGAAATCGAAAAGAAGAAGAGCGCCAAGCCCCCCGTGAGCCCCGATAGGAGTCCAGAACCGGACCCCGACATCGAAGAAGAACCGGAGCCGTAACCGGCTTCGGCTAACCATGCCGGTCGCGCCGCAAGCTCGACCACCACCGGAGGTCTGCCCAGACCTCCGGTTTATGGCTTACGCCATTTATCCCGGCCGCCTACCTCCGTATCACGCACCCGTTCCACATGGGGCGCCACCCCTGGATTCAGCTCCCTGGCCTTTTCGATAGCTTGTTTTTGCGTGGGTGCGGTTGCGCTGGCTCTCTCGGCATCCGGCCTCCTGACCGCGTAGTCGCCCTGCGGGCGTCTTTCGACATAGATTCTTTTTTCAGCTGGCATAGTGCCGTAAGAGTACGCCTGCAAACTTCCCGCATCAACGAAATTGGCGCCATCCGTCAGCGACCCCGATTACCCAGGCTCATCGGGAGTGATAATCGAGACCGCCGTCACCACTGTCTGCTGGTGCGCGAATTCCTGATGTTCCGTCTCGTACACGGAGTGCAGCCGGCCGGTCGTCAGGCACTCCGCAATCCTCCTCAGCCCACGGCCGCGAATTTCGATGCTGCTGACGGTTCCGCAGGTACAATGAATGAGGACGCTGTCCTGTGAGTGACATTCGATGAGACCGAGGTGGGAATAGGGATAGGACCAGAAGCGGCCGTCGCGGGTGATGACGGCGAACCTGGCCAGCGGCGCGCATTCGGCCGCTACTTCGATAAACGGTTGGCTGGGAGGTGACAGAAACGAGGATAAACTGGCCGCCAATTCTGGCGCCGTGGAGTGCCGCTGCTTTCCCAGAGCTTCCGAGGTGCTCGGGAAGAGGTTGCGTTTCTCAGCCAAAGGCCACCTCCAATTCCGGCTCAATCACCTTTGCCTCATGCTGGACCGACAAATTCCGGTTCCTGGCGCGTATCGCCTCCGTTTCGCGGGCAAACTCGCGCCGGTGAATGTCCTGAAGGATTTGTCGGCTCCGTTCCGCGCCGAGCAGTTCCATCGCCGACCGGCGGGGGGTGTCGCGTTGCGTGGCAACGAGCAATGCCTCGCGGTTGTCCGTGAAGATTTCAACATCATCACGGGCGCGGCTTATAGTCACATAGAACCGCCGCAGGTCGGCTGCCGCCATGGAATCCTGCCCAATGGCCGCAAAGACCGTGTCCACCGTCTTTGACTGTGCAGAGTCCGCCGTCACGACATAACCGTGGGCCAGGTGCCCGAAGTTTTTCGAGATAACCTCACCGTTATCCAGCTCGATGTGCCCGCCAGTAGTGAAGCCCGCGACCGTCACCATGGCCCCGTTATTGAGGCGATAGCCGCCCTCCCGCCCGTTTTCCGTGATGCGTAGGCGGTCACCCGCCGACACTTTCAATTTCTCGCGCCGATAGACTTGGAATGCCTCTGCCGCCTTGAGCGGCAATTCATAAGTCTCATGGAGATTATCACGGACAAACACCTTGCCGGCACGGGCATCAACGCTCTCGACACGCAAGCGCTCGCCCTTGTCGAAGAGATTACAACGCCTCTTGAACTGAACAACCAGGTCGGGTTCGTATGAGGCGGCAGTCGCCTTCTCTGTCTCCGTCCACGAGAGATTGACCGAGCGATTGAAGCATCTTTCCTCGCGCCCCAGCTTACCCACCGCCCGCAATTCATCGCGGATGGCTTCCGTGATGAACTCGCCCTCATGGTGCGTCGGCGACACGACCAGAACCGACTTTGCCTCTCCGTTTTGCCACCGCCCGCCAATCTTCGCGACATAGGCCTTTGCCAGCGCCCGCCGGCTTTCCTCCGGCTCCGCCTCGTGAATGGCACCGCTCTTCTCCAGCAGCTCAAATCCGCGTTCAACATTCCCGCGACTGACCGCCTCGACCACCGACTTGAGGACGGGGTTCTTCTGACGCTTAATCGCCTCTAGCCGAGCAACACGAAGGCCCGCCTGCTCCTCAAAAAAGCGGAGAGCATCACCCCGCGTCACCGAGCGGATTTGCGTAGGGTCGCCTGCCAGAACGACACGGGCGGCCCCCTGTTCCTTCGCTAGGCGCAGGAGCGCCAGCATCGAACGATTGCCGACCATGCCGGCCTCATCGACCCAGAGCGTGCTACCCCTGAGCTGTTCGTGGTTCTTCTCATCCTTGAGCAGATGCTCGATTGTATCCGCCGAAGAAAAACCCTCTTCGCGGAGCACACCCCGCGACGCCTCCACCGTCGGGGCGCAGACAATGAGCCGCTGGCCTTGGGCGCGAAGCCCAGCATCGATTTCCTTTAGCAGTGTAGTCTTTCCGGTCCCCGCACGGCCCACAATCCCCACAACCCAGTCCTGAGATTTCAGCACATGCAGCACGGCAGCCTTTTGTTCGCCGGTTTCCTTGGAGTCCGCTTGGAAGAGGGGATTCTTGAAGGCATAGTCGCCCCAAACAATCGGCGGAACAGTCCCGCGACCATCGCGAATGAACTTCATCAGAGCCGATTCCTCCTTGAGGATTTCAACGGTCGTCAGGTGCCGCTCCTCGTTCACGACCGCATCGAGGACAGTATTGTCAGCCTTTAAGGCCTGCCGAACGGTCGCAACGCTGGCGTGGCCTACAGCGCGCACAAGCGCCGTGGCCAGGAGCCGCCGTTCCGTAACCTCGGAGGCTCGCTCAAGCTCACGATCCAGCGCGTGCTTGATGGACGCCGCAGCAGCGGTCGGGTTGTCGCGAGCGAAAGGGCGCTCTACCGAAAGAGCGCCGGCTGCGATCCTTTCCAGGTTATGCGTCTCATCCTCCGTCAGGAACGACCGCCAGAGGCCCTTCAGGACGCTCATTTCCAGCCCTGCAACCTTCCCGCGCCGAGTCTTCGCGCCGAGCTGCCCCTTAAGGTCGGGGTCGGTGATTCCAAGGGCTTTGGCAGCCTCCTCAACCTCCTTCGTCCGGCGCGAGAAGACATCATTCACCACACGGGGCACGCCCGCGATTTCAAAGGCCTTCGCGGTCGGTTCTATCTCGTAACCGAGCTTCTGCAGCTCGCCGGCCAGCCGCACATGGTAGGCCGCCTGGTAGTAGTTCGCGTCCCGTTTGAGCCGCATGAACTCACCCGCCTTCCATTGCCCCTCGACCTCATCGAAGGTGGCGTTGACCGCATAAACATGCATGTGCAGGTGCGGATCAGGAATGGACAGGTGACACTCCTTGTCGCAGAAGCGCCGCAGCCACGGATGGGCGGCCAAGATGGCCGCCTCTACCTCCGGCGCCAGTCGAGTCGGACGGGAGGTGAAGTGCGTGAAGTCCGACCAGAGCATCTTGCCCGTCTTCCTGTCATGAAAGGCCCCCGCTTTCCTTACGCGGGTGTGCATCTCTTCTTCCATCTCCGCCATGGTCTCCAGTGCCGCAGCCCGCATGGCCAGCGGGAGACGGGCATCCCCGGTGAGGGCGTGCACCACGGAAACGCTTTTCGGGACATCGAAGGTGAAATCATACCCAGGTCGGCGGTTTTTGTCCGTCCGTGCTGTCAACCGGCTCCCGTCAGGACGGAAGTTATCCAGAAGCTTGAGGAAATCCTCATGATCAACGCGACCGGTCAGATTCAGCATCTCCGCAGCCTTACCACCCCAGGAGCCAACAATCTCCTGGCCTTCGAAATAGTAATCACCGCGCTTCAATGACTGACCAAAGTAATGTTTGGCCGCGTCTGCTGTGGTGCTTTGGGTGATTCTTAACATGGTGTGTAACAATCGTGTTACGAAGTCATTAGGGATTTTGCTCAGGTACTGTCATGTTTCTGCAAAGTGGTTTATTTGGCAGTAGTGGCTTGGAAGTCGCTCGGCATGCAGGTCATGCCTCTGCAACTTGTCCCTCCGTTTGTTTCTAGCTGTTACCTTCAGACGGCTCTCCTTAGCCGGCTAAGGTCCTGCATCTGATAGTACGCGAGCCACACCCCAGATTTCTAAAAAAACTTCCACGGGAGCAAAAATCCCTGCCACTACCGCATCGAATGCGCCCGCCTCCGGAACCCGAACCGCAGCCCCTGTCCGACCCGCTAGACCAGGCGATTCTCTATTTTGACGCCAATGACCCGTTCACCATCCGCGACGCCTGCGAAGGCGTGCAGATTTTCGGCGGCATCGGTTCCGGCAAGACGAGCGGCAGCGGCGCGCAGTTGGCAGCCGCCTTTCTGAACGCCGGTTTCGGCGGCTTGGTGCTGACGGCAAAGCCTGACGAAACTGACCTGTGGCGGCGCTATGTGGCAAAGGCTGGCCGCAGTGCCGACCTCATCCTTTTCGGGCAGGAACACGCCGCGCGCTTCAACGCTCTCGAATACGAACGAACGCGCCCAGGACGCGGCGCCGGCCTGACGGAAAACCTTGTCGAACTCTTCGATGAGCTCGGGCAGATGGACAGGAAATCCGAAGGCAACGGGATACAGGATGGCTCGTTCTGGCGCACCGAGCAGCGCAAACTCGTTCGAAACGCCATCGAGGCTCTGAGTCTCGCCGGAATGGCAGTTTCGTTTCCGAACATCAACCAAGTCATTCAGTCCGCGCCTCGTTCAGAGAAGCAGCTCACGGATGAAGAATGGCTGGACACATCGTATTTGTGCGATGTCCTCCGCGAGGCGACCGAACGGAAAGAGGCGGAAGAGTTTAGTGATTCCCAGCTAAACGATTTCAAGGTTTGCCGAGAGTATTGGCACCGCGATTTCCCACGCCTGCCTGACCGCGTCCGCGCTATCGCCATGGCCATGTACTCCGGCGTCGGTGATGTGTTCGTGCGGGGCCTCCTTCGGCAACTCTTCAGCGAATCAACCACCGTCACGCCGGAGGATACCTTTGCCGGCAAGATCATCGTCCTCGACCTGCCGCAGAAGCAATTCAATGAGGTCGGGGTCTTTGCCCAGGTTCTCTTCAAGTACTGCTGGCAGCGGGCAGTGGAACGACGGAAGATTGAGCGCGACTCGCGTCCACTCTTCCTGTGGATCGACGAGTCCCAGCACTTCGTCAATAAGCACGATGTCGGCTTCCAGACCACCTCGCGGAGTGCGCGGGTGGCGACGGTCCTCCTGACCCAAAACTTGCCGAACTACTACGCGGTCATGGGAGGAGAGCACGCGTCAAAGGCCCTCGTAGATTCCCTGCTGGGAAACCTCACGACAAAGATCTTCCACAACAACACTTGCGCCATCACCAACCAGTACGCCGCCGACCTGTTCGCCCGAGACTGGCGGCAAATCCCGTCCTCATCGATTTCCCAGGCCGAAGGCAAGTTCACAACCGGCAGCTCCCAGGCCGCACATCTGGAGCACACCGTCCTGCCACGGGAGTTCACGGGACTGGCCAAGGGCGGTCCGCCCCATGACTTCACCGTCGAGGCCATTATTCACCAGGGCGGGAAGGTCTTCCAATGCTCCGGCAGCAACGCCCTCAAGACGACCTTTCGCCAGGAGACTTAACGACTTTTCCCTATGAGCACCGCTCCGCAAACCTCACCGCATGTTGTCAACTTCGAGGCGCCCTTGCCGGCACTTGAGAAAACGGCTGACGCCTTGACCTCCGGCGAAAAGTCAGGCGACGGCATCGTCTTTTCGCCGATGGAGGCAATTTCCTCCGGCGCCCGCGCTGGCAACGCGATGTTCGTCTTTCTCAAGACGCTCTCGGTTATGGCACTCCGGGGAATCATCGCCCCTTGCGAAGTCCTCCTGCGCCACCATATCGGCGAACGCTACTTCAATCCATGGGTTTTCTTCTCATGCGTCGGAATGGCGATAGCGGTATTCGTTCGAGGGCGTTTGGACGAATGCGTTGTCGCTGCCGGCCTGCTCGCCATCTTCATCATCGGGGAGAGAATCCACGGACTTGTCTGCTTCCTGCGCGACCGCCGAGGCGATTACTGGCACAGCTATTCAGAGGGGACTTCGCGGTTCCGATTCAAAGCCATGGACGCTTTTCTGAGCAAGTGGCACTTCGCCTTTGATTTCTCGACCCTCATTTTGGAGCCCGCAGTCCTCCTTGTCGCTTCAATTGCCATCCGGCCCATGGGAATCGTCAGCAGGCCCATCGCCTTCACCAGCCTCTATCTTTTCTACGCCAGCGTGGCGCTCTTCGTCTACCAGCTCTACTGCTATCAGTACCGCCGTCAGCTTATGCTGGACGAGAAGGATGCGGAGATTATCGCCGAGGCACGCGCTCTGTCACGCTCCCCAGCACCAACGCCAGGGGTAATGCAGCACAAGGGCGTCGCCTTTGTCGCTGTCGGCGGGGTTAAGGCGCCTTGGAAAGCGTGAGCAGCACGCTGTTCCGCGTCATCACGCCATAGGATAGCGCTGCACTCCGGGTTCCGTCTGTTTCGACTGCGTTCAGGTCCTCTTCGCTCGCTTGTCGGTTCTCCCTGTCGCCCTCACTCGCCCGACTTCCTTCAGGGGGTCTGTGCGGTGCCCTCTGAAGACCACTCCCGCGACCGCCCTGACTTCGCGGGCTTTTCTGTGAAGGGCGACCGTCCGAACCGGGCAGCACGAGCTGCAAAAAAAAAGACCATGAACACAGATCAAAACAACATCCAAACCCAGTCAGGGCTCACGAACCGTCCCAGGCAGTTGAGCACTGACACGAACCAATGGAAGGAGGTATCCCGTATGTCCCGACATCTTGGTCGGGGTGATTCCATTTCCATCTACACTCGTACATTGGCTTTCTCCGGCGGCTTTCGAGTGGATGTGTCCGATGCCGCGCGTGAGGCCGGATACCGCGTACCGGTATTTCTGACCGGCGCGGTGTACGATTCCTGCGTCACAGTCCCTGCTGGCGTTGACGGTCAGGATGAGGTCGGACGGCTTTGGGACATTCTTTGGATGATGAGGGATGCTATCCGCCACGCTCCTCGTGGGTTTTCCCGTTTCCAGTTTACCGTCTATGTCCGCAACGATAACCGCAAGCCACGCCTCGTTCACCTCGTGGCCGAAATCCGCGCCCGTGACTTCGACGGCGCTAATCCCGCACTAACCGTGATGCTCCCTGACGAGGACTAAACGCCCTCGATTCCTCCGGCCCTCGCCGCCCATTCAGGGCGGGAGGACCTCTTTCGTGCGCGCCGGGATGCTCAATCGCCGCTCCCGTGCCCTAGGCTGCGCTTCCTCCCGCACCATGTCTTTGCCGATTGCCGGCCAAGGAAGCGCGCTCCCCCACCGGCGTCCCACTGCGCCTTCCTCTCCCTATGAGCGACGTCTCTATTCGGCCCCACATTGCCCCTTTTCAGCTTAGGCGGTCCTAGGTTGCCCCATCCCCATTTTACGAAAGAAAGGATATTCTCGCCACCCGACGGCCACAACCCTATCATCTTGCGTAAACAAGCCAACAACGATGGCAGTCGCGCAACCATCTACTGCACGTAACGAACTCGTCAGCAACCTGCTCAAGGGCCGCGCTCGGCATGTCATGATCACCGGAACTGGCGTGTCGCTCCAATCTCTGGACCCGAAACTCCCCGGAAGTTCTGTCGCCAGCTGGCCGGGACTGCTGAAGCATGGCGTCGACTACTGCAAGAGCCGCCAACTCGTTTCGAATGGGGAAACAGAGATTGTCCATAGCCTCATTCACAATGGCAAGACGGACGACTTGATCGACGCAGCTCAGAGAATCCACGGCTGGCTGGATAAGCAGACTAGCGGTCGACTCCTCTGGATTCAGGATACGATAGGGCGCCTCCGGGTGCATGACCCATCACTGATATCTGCCATTCAAAATTTGGGTGTGCTTATCGCGACACTCAATTATGACAATCTTATCTGTGATGTGACCAAACGACCGCCTTTGCACTGGCAACAGCAGAACGAAATCGATGAACACATTCGCAATGAGTCCATAGATTATATTCTTCATATACACGGTCACTGGCGCCATCCGCCGTCTATGGTTCTAGACAGGACGTCCTATGAAGAAATCCGACGAGATGACCGTATGCAGTTGTTAATGTGCACTTTTGCGCGTTTCTACCACATAGTGTTCATCGGATGCGGTAGCACGCTGCACGATCCCAATTTCGATTTGCTGATCCAATGGTGCAGGAAGACGCTGAATGGCAGCAATCAGAGGCATTTCATTCTCTGTCGTAATTCCGACGAGTGCGGTTTTCGGAGGGACTTGAGTGCCTATGGTTTTCTAGAGCCCCTGCCTTACGGCGATGACTACACGGACCTGGTACCATTCTTGCAGGACCTAGCAAAAGATTCAGGAGCAAGAGCGTCCACCATCAACCCTCCGGTTTCCGCAGCGTCGCCCGGTTCAGCGGCTGGCGCATCGAACATTCAGAAAGCATCTGATATATGGAGACTTCAAATCCAATAGTAACACCACAACTTCTGCAGGACGCATACCTTCTCAAGCGGGAAGGAGCAATCGCAAAGGTCAATGCGGTTCTCGACGGCACAATCGGGGAACTATGCATAAGGACACGCTACCCAAAGGAAGTGAACGCCTTTGTGGCTGCATGCCTTTCAAAGCGTGGTGAATTGGAAAACGGCGCCGGGGAGCGTTGTTTTTTTGTGAGGGACCGTGAAGCGTGGATGAAACTTTGCGCTGAACCATCGGGTACGAAGATTCTAGTGGCCCACCCGGAGCTAGACGTGGAGGGGATGCGGGATGAGTTGCTGCGGGAGGCGCATGCGGCTCATCATGCCGTCATTTATTCTGCTACTAATCCACGGCCGGATACAGCGGAGATAGTCGATTTGAACGAACCTCTGGAGCACGAAGTCCAGGAACTATTGCAGAGGCATCATCATCCTAACGCCGAGCGATTGTCGCAACGTTCAAATGGGAATATCTACCTTCTCACTCAACTTCTGGCGGGTACTAGTGAACGCCGTGAGTGGGCCGCTAAAGATGTCGGGTACAGGCTTCGATGCATGGCTCTTCTTGGTGGTTGGGATGATGCGTCAGAAGGCGACCGACTCGCGCTTACTGAGCTTCTTGGAGAACCATACGAGACATGGGTGCAATATCTATATCCCATAACGCGGGAGGACGAACCACCAGTGTTACTGGAGGGCAGGCTATTTCGACCTGTGTCGCGCAATGAGACATGGCAACAACTGGGATATCACCTTATAGATACCGATTTGGAGCGTTTTCAAGCCGTGGCGATCAAGGTACTTGGCGAGACAGAGCCGGTGCTTGAACTGCCGAAGTCCGAAAGAAGAGGAGGTGTCCTGCGCGAGAAGCCACCGATCTACTCCAAGGAACTTCGAAAAGGAATTGCGGAAACCATCGCCTTGCTTGGCGGACAAGGGAAAGCCTTAAATACTTCCCCAACGCTCGCTGCGTACACGGCAGACTTTGTGGTACGTTCCTTGTTGACGGGTGCGTCGTGGAAGGTCTGGGCAAGTCTGTCTCGCCTGCTACCTTTCCTCGCCGAGGCGTCGCCTGCAGTATTTCTAAACTCGCTCGATGGCGCCTTGAAGGATTTGTCCGCAAGTCCCATTAGGGAGCTTTTTGATCCGACCACCGATATACTATTTGGGCGTCAGTATCATTGTGGCGTACTTTGGGCCCTTGAGGTCCTCGCCTGGAATCCCGAGTACCTGAATCGGACTTGTGTCTGCCTAACTCGCCTCTCTCATTTCAAACTGGGTCCGAATATCGGCAACACACCAGCGGCAACCTTGCGAAGTATCTTTCTGCCATGGCTCCCACAGACGGCGGCGACTGTCAAAGCTCGCCGTGTGGCTGTCGAAAAGGTCATCGAAGAGGATACTGAGGTCGGATGGGCGCTGTTATTGGCAATCCTCCCTGAAGCTCATCAGGTGGGACATCATAACCAGAGACCAGTCTGGCGTGATTGGATTCCAAGTGGATGGGCTGAAGGTGTGACGCGCTCTGAGATGCACAACCAGGTGCAGAACTACGCGGAAATAGCTGTTCAGAACGCCCTTGGTGACCTTGGTAAGCTCACAGAGCTTGTTTCGAGATGGGATAACCTCCCGTCAGAGGTTTTCCAAGAAGTGCTGCGGATTTTGGGTTCACCGAAGATCAAGGAGAGACCGGAGGCGGAACGCTTCGCATTGTGGCAAAAGCTGAAGGATGAAGTCGATCGTCACCGTAAATTCTCGACATCAGATTGGGCGATGCCGGAAGAAGAGGTTAAGAAGCTCGAAAGCGCTGCGGATGAACTCAAACCTGAACTTCCGTCGATCCTGTACCAGCGATTGTTTAATCACTATGAAGATGCGTTCTATATGACGGACGACTATGACGCGGAACGCAAGAAGCTCGAAATGGAGCGAGAACGCGCAGTTTTGGAGATAATCAAACGCGAGGGAATGGAAAAGATTCTTGATGTTGCTGCGAGGGTAAAGCTCCCGCGTGAATTCGGTTATGCTTTGGGCCGTGTGGGAAATGCGGATATCGATAGCTTGCTGCTGCCCGGCCGGCTTGAAGTCGATGAACCTGCGATGGTGGATCTTATAAAAGGATTTGTTTGGGCTAGGTTTGTCAAGGAGCCTTTCGAATGGGTGGAGAATCATCCCATGGCGAAATGGACGGCGCCACAAAAGGCGGCGTTCTTCGCAATCTTGCCGTTTTGCAGGAAGGTGTGGCAGCATGCGACAACAGTATTAGGAACGGAAGTTCATGAGTACTGGCGGCGCTTGCGACCCAATCCCTATGAAGCAAAGGAGGACCTGCCTGAAGCAGTAGCAGCGGCGCTTGAGAACGGTCGGCCGGATATAGCTGTCGCGTGTGTCCATTCCCTTATTTATTTGAAGACACCATTTGCCACGGGTTCCGCGATGAAGGCATTGACAATGCTTGTCTCAACGGGCTTGGCGGACCGCGTTAGTGCTCACGACGTAGTGGAGATTATCCAGTATTTACAGAAGGCACCAGGAATTGACACCCTCGGGATGGAGGCCATTGAGAATATATACCTTAAGTGGTTGGACCGCCTTAACGATGTGTCGCCAAAGTTCCTTGAGCTTAGGCTAGCCCGTGATCCAACATACTTTCACAGTGCAATCACCACCTGTTTTCGCTCGGATAAGAAACCTGTTGCAAGCGAAGAGCTAGACACCACCCAGCGAAAACAGGCTGAACATATATACAGCCTCCTTTTCCGGTGGCAGACGCCGCCGGGCACGACTACCACCGGAATGGTAGATGTTGGCCTCCTTACGGAATGGATACAAGAAGCTCGGCGATTATGCGAAGAATCCGGTCATTGGGCTGTCGCCCAGCAAACCATCGGTCATACGTTCGCTTTTCCGCCGGCAGGCCTGGAGGGGATGCTGACCAATCAATCCTTGGCAATGGTTCTGGATGGTCCTGATTACGACGAGATGCGTATCGGGTTCCGCATCGCGCTGTTCAACAATCGTGGCGTGCATACTTTTACGGCGGGTAAAGATGAGCTACGATTGGATAAGATCTATCGCGAATACGCAGAGAAATACGATCTTGCGAAATTCGCTCGGATTGCCTCCACGTTGCGCGAATTGGCAGATTCTTACCAGCGGGACGCCGAAAGAGAGGCGAAACGTAATCCGTTTGGTTCCTAAGGCCTGCGTTTTGCCGATCTAATTCCTATCAGTGCGATAAGGTTCCCCTATGAATAATATGCTGCGCAGACATTCTCGGGATTGGTGGCCCGTTGCTTACGCCACCTTCCTTCAAAGAAAGATTGGTCCACTGAATCGAAGGGATGCCAGATGCCTGCGTTTGGTTTTTTCTATCTTCCTTGCGGCAGCAATGGGTAACACCGTGGCGAGATGCGCAGACAAGGGAGAAGACGCGTCTTTCGGACGAGTTGATAACATTGCCGCGACTACGCAGACCTCCCTAGGGGAGCCGCCAAAGCCCAGTGATTCTGGAAAGATTGGGACGACGGATTCCACCACAGTCCATACAGATCCGCTGGCCGTGAGCGGGGCCGAAACGAATCCTGGTCCCCAACATGTCGTACAGACGGGTGGCGGCGGACGGATGCCGGAGAATGTCACCACTGAACGAATTGGCACGACCGATTCGAGCACAAGCAATGGCAATTCAGTGGGCGGGACCGTAATATATCCTGCCCCTAGCGATCCGGCCATCTCTTTCGTCGTTCAGTGCGCAAGAAGCGCTTCATTGAAGGAATACATCTTTTTAGTCGCGTCACTCATATTCTGCACCCTCGCGTTCTTTCTGCACGCCGCCGCCGTTGCCATTCAAAAGATGAGGTCCGATGATATAGAGAACGCGCCTGATTCAGAGGCGGGTGAATTGCTTTCTTTCTTCCTTCCATTAGGCATAGCGGGGATGTTCGCGCTTTATCTCTACTCGCATGCTCCATATAGGACTTGGTACCTTGCGGCAGACGGTGAGGCAATTGGCGGCACATGGTGGGAATCTGTCTATTCTATTCCGAGAGTTCTATCGATGGCTTTGCTTTCAATTGGTGTCGCGCCAATGATGCTGAGCCTCAGCAAGATGGCAATAACCCTAATCTTCCTGCCTCGGAATCGTCTATGTCCGAGCAACGCAGGCCAACAAGCGGGGCCACAAATGACGAGTCATGAACCTAACGCGCACATGACAGAGATGGCAAGAGACATAGCAGTGATGAAAGGAAAACTAGCTGCCCTAGAAAATCAACCCAGCTCGCTTCAGAGAGGTTCCCCAGCAAGCAATGATGCAAATGATAAGAAAAGAGTGAGAGATATTCGCTATATGTTGATAATGGCTCTGATATTGGTCCCTATAACGGCGGGTCTCTTTTTGGCATCTACAAAGATATCTTTGATGACACTGATAGCTTTGACATCATACGCTATCGTTATCTGGATATTATTGCATGTTTTTGCCCTTAGCAGCGACAGCAAGCTCAGTTCGCGTAATTTGATGACTGTGATAAGCCATACGTTCAAATTCGTGAAGTTTGGAAAAAAAGTTGGGCGCGAGGATTAACAGCATCACCCATTGAGTACTGGCAGCTTTTCAGGAGAAGCTAGGTGTGAAGTCTTCCTGCATCGCCGCTCCGGTGCCCTAGATTGACCCTGTTCAGATTTCCGCAGTTCGCATCGCGCTGGCCACTTAATCGAGCGCGAGAACACGCACGCGCCGCGTTTCGGGCGTCATCAGGTGTGCCTTGGTGAGAAGCCCGACGAGCACAAGCCGGCGCTCACGGCAGCCCAGCCAATCGAGCTGCGCTGAAGCAAGCGTCAGAAGCGACTGATTTGCCAACCAGTCGAAAGTCGTGGCGACCTCTTCCGCCAGACCCTTCCCGCGAGCGGCGGTGCGAAGCTCTTTCAATGCTTGTTCGATTGTCAGGCGGCTGGCATTCTCGTGACCGTTGTGATTGCGGCATAGGTCACTCGCCGGCATCACCACCAGCACAGCGCCAGCCGCTCCGGTCGGCGCGGCGTCCAGGAATGATGGGGTGATCAGCCAAGTTTCTTCCTGGCGCAGTCGCGTCCAATCCGCCGGCAGTCGGATTCGCCTGTCCGCATCGACCACGAGGGAATATTCGCCGACGAGCGGCATCGGCACGCTGACTAATCGGGTTCAGGGCGGCATGTCAAATCGTCCGCCGGCATGGCTGCCACCTTCAATGCGCCGGCGACATGCCAGAACTAAGGGAGTCGGACCACCAGGTTTCCCCACCGGCGTCCCACCATCCCCTAGATTCCTTCAAACGGAGCCGCCCCCGCGGCCCAAATCGCCCCCTTTAGGCTCTTTGGCCAAATCCTGATTCTCACGCCGTAAATGCGCCGGAGGGAGGCTATTAGCGTGTCAATTCATGTCATTCGGTGACATCGCCCAACTTTTTTAAGCACTGCATCAGATAGTTTTAGAAATTTGGCACCCCGCTCGCGTACTAGTAATGCGGCAAGCACGGCTCTGATGGTTGTGCCCGCCGTACCTACTATGCCCAGCACCACCTACGAACGGGTCACCGAGCGGATTCTGGAGCTTCTGGAGAAAGGCGTCTGTCCTTGGCGCCAGCCCTGGAGCACCAAATCTATTGAGCCACAGAACTTCGCCTCCGGACGGCATTACAGCGGGATGAACTTCCTCCTGTTAAGCTGCGCCGGTTTTGAATCGCCTTACTTCATGACCTTCCGCCAGGTCAGCGAACGCGGCGGGACTATCAAGAAAGGCAGTCACGGGTTTCCCGTGGTTTACTGGGGTTCCATCGAGGCCGACGGAAAGACGGCAGACGGCGCAGCGAGCCAAGCCAAGGACGCCAAACACGAAACCATTCCATTCCTGCGTAGCTATACGGTTTTTAATTCGGCGCAGATAGAGGGAATCGAGTTTCCCGCGCCGCAGAAAGCGCCGCCAACTCCATTTAACCCTCTGCAACGGGCCGAGGAGATCATTCGCGGATGGGAAGATGGCCCGAGAGTGATACACGGCATGGCCCGCGCTTACTACGATGTCGTCGAAGACGAGATATGTCTGCCGTCCCCCTCGACCTTCAACCGGCCTGAAAGCTACTACTGCACGCGTTTCCATGAGATGGGCCACGCCACGGGCGCACCCAGTCGTCTCAACCGCAAAATTCAGAACACCTACGGGGATTCCAGCTATGCCCGTGAGGAGCTTGTCGCGGAAATGACCTCGGCATTCCTCTGTGCGAAGTGCGGCATCGATAACGCCGTGATCGAAAACCAGGCCGCTTATCTGGAGGGCTGGATGAGGGCGCTGAAGAAGGATTCCAAGCTCATCGTGACGGCGGCCGGCCAAGGTCAGCGCGCTGCGAACTGCATTTTGGGTGTCACCTATGAGCCGACCGTCGAGAAAACCGTCAACGCCAACGAAGTCGCCACGCCTGCGCCAGCCCCGGAACCCGAACCTGTCGAAATTGAACCGTAACCCAACCCACGACCGCCATGACCATACTCACGCTAACTAAGACCGGCGCTCTTCGCCTTCCAAAGGACATTCTCAAGCACCTTGGGAACCCAAAACACCTCCAAATCCGGATGAATTCGTCGGGTGCCACCCTGAGCCCCGTGCAGATTCACCCGACCATGGACAAAACCGCTTTCCCGGAGGGTACGAAGTCAGCCGGTTCATGAAAGGCGGGTGGTTTTTAGAGTTTTCCACCCGGGCAGTGGCCTTCGAGGAGAGGGCCACTGCTTTTTTCTGAAATACATTTAGAAAAACACCTATCGGCTCGCGTACTTTAAGTGAGGACAAACCCATGGACACAACCACCACGCCCGAGAAACTCATCTCCCTTCGGTCAACCGCCGAGCGGTTGGACCTGTCCCTTCGAGGTGTCTACCGTCTCATCGCTCGCGGGCAGTTGCCGCGTCCGGTGAAGGTGGGAGCCTCCACCAAATTCTTCGAAAGTGACCTCCAGGCCTACCTGGCAACTCTTCAAGCCCAGCGCCGCTAACCCAATGCCGCCATGCTTATCTTGACCATCACCAACAGGCGGACGCTCAAGCTGCCGAGAGAGGTGTTCAACCACCTCCGTGACACGAGGCATCTTCAGGTTCGCCTCGACCCAGATGGAATCATCCTCACTCCGGTCGATGTCGATTCCGCCACGGACCCGGAGGCGACCCCCGAACCCAGTCAAATGCAGTTCAAGTTCTCAGCGACCACTCAAGAGTATTGAGTATTTAGATACAGTTCGTTATACCTACGGCAGCCTCTATGATTGCACACATCTACAAACCACGCCGGAACAAGGACGGCAAAGTCATCATAAGCCGTCTCTATCGCGGGCGCTACCGTTTGCATGGAGACCCCACTATAGTTGATGTGGCACTCAACGCGTCCGATAAGCAGGTCGCGGAGCGGAAGCTCGCCGAAATAATCAATGAAAGGGAGAGAGAGAAAGCCGGACTGATCGCTCCGAAGCTGCAACGGACCTCTGCGCAGAAGCCGATTCTTTCTCACCTTGAGGATTTTGTCGCCGATTTGGCAATGCTTGGCCGGTGCGCTATCTATCAGAGACAGGTCAAGCTGCGTGTCCGGCGGATCGTCCAGGACTGCGGCTGGCAGTTTCTAGCGGACATCACATTGGACGGCTTTGTGGCCTGGCGTTCCGAGCAACGGGATTTAGGGCCTAAGACCCTCAACGAATATCTGAACGCCATGACGGCTCTACTCAACTGGATGGAACGTCATGGGCGCATCGCCAATAATCCGCTCGCCAGGGCGACGCGCGTCGATACCCGTGGCAAGCAGCAACGCCGACGGGCATTCACTGACGCCGAGCTTACCCGTCTTTTGGCCGTGGCGGGGAAGATGCGCTCGATGTACCTCGCCGCTGCATACACGGGGCTCCGGGCGGGAGAGTTGCAGCAGCTCGTCTGGGGCGACCTGAAGCTCGACGGCGAGCGTCCTCACATCGTTGTCCGCGCCATCACGGCCAAGAATCGGCGAGAAGCAGTCCTGCCCATTCACCCCGAGCTTTTGGAAGAACTACGGAAGATGCAGCGGGCACCGAACGCCAGCAATGCAGGCAACCGCGTCTTTCCCCAATTCAAATACCCGTCGCGTTTCATTCGACGCGACATGGAGGAGGCGGGCATCGCACGCTTTGACGAGATGGGGCGCCGGCTCGATTTCCACTGCTTGCGGTACACATTCGCCACCAAGCTCGCGCAGAACGGTGTCTCCCAAAGGCTCGCGCAGGAGTTGCTACGGCACAGTGATCCGCGCCTGACGGCCAACATTTATACCGATGTGACCCAGCTTCCGACATTCGAAGCGGTCACCTCACTGCCCCGGTTTTCTCGGGCAGAGGGAAAAAGCGACGGGCAGAGGGTTCAAAAGTACACACAACTGGACTCACAAAGTACAGACGCACCCCGTCACAACGAGGCAAGGTCTGGCACTATTGCCGACAGAGCGGAGGTTTCAAAAGTACCTGTAAAACAGCGTGTTAGTCGCGTTTTGTCATTCGCTGACGCGTACAGCCAAAGTCTGCGGGCAGAGGGAATCGAATGCCCATTTTCTAAGTCATATCATAATGATAGACAATCGGTTATGTTGTGTCCGCAATCCGCGACCACACAACTGAACTCACAAGATTTTGGCGCGGTCTGTCCCTTCTTGTCCAAGGTGATCGAACGCTGGTTTTTTCTGCCGCACGCCATACGCTTCGCGATTGATGCACTTGTGAATTCGCAACCATTGCCGCCTTCGCGTCTGCGTCAGTGGACAAAGAGCTTTCGATATTTGTCTTAACAGCAAAATCTATGATTGCGCACATCTTCAAGCGTCGTCGCAAAAGGGACGGCCACGCGACAGTCAGTCAGTCCTACTACGCACGCTACCGTCTCGACGGCGACTTCGCCGTTACTGAGCTTTCTCTCGAAACCTCCGACAAACAGGTGGCCGAGAAGAAGCTCGCCGACATCATCAGGGAAAAGGAGCGCGAACGCGCTGGCCTCATCGCACCCAAGCTCCAGCGAGACTCCGCGCAAAAACCCCTCAGCGCACACTTAGGGGATTTCAAGGCCGACCTCGTCACTCTCGGTCGGTGCGCCATTTATCGCAGAATGGTTCCTGGTCGGATCACTCGGCTCTTGAACGAATGTGCATGGCGGCTGCCAGCCGACATCACGCCAGACGGCTTCATTGGATGGCGTTCGAAGCAGACCGACCTTGGTCCCAAGACTCTCAACGAGTACCTCAACGCGATAAATGTCCTCCTGAACTGGATGGAACGGCAGGGTCGCATTGGGAATAATCCGCTCCTGAAAGTCGTCCGCGTTGATGTACGGGGAAAGCAACAGCGCCGCCGCGCCTTCACTGACGAGGAATTTGGCAAGCTCATTGCCGTCGCCGGCAACCAGCGCCTTCTTTACCTGACAGCCGCGTTCACTGGACTGCGAATTGGCGAGCTACAGCAGGTCGTTTGGGGCGACCTGAAGCTCGACCACGCCCGTCCCCATATTTTCGCACGAGCGGAGACCACGAAGAACCGGAAGGAAGCACTCATTCCCCTGCATCCACAGCTTCTAAAAGAGCTGAAGGAAGCAAAGCCCCAGGGTGCCAAGGAGCGGGACTGCGTTTTCCTCGGCTGCTCCAATGCCGACCGGATGATCCGAAACGACATGGAGAAGGCGGGAATCGAGAGGATTGATGCGATGGGCCGGAAGCTCGATTTCCACTGTCTGCGCTACACCTTCGCCACGATGCTTGCCCAGCACGGCGTTTCTCAGCGCATGGCGCAGGAGCTAATGCGCCATTCAGACCCCCGTCTGACTGCCAACATCTACACCGATGTCACGATGCTCCCCACCTTCAACGCGGTCCACGCTTTGCCGTGGCTGGGGGGTGAGGGAGGGAATCAGACTGTCCCCTCTAAAAAAGACGGGACACAGAAAGGGACACAGAATGGGACACAAACTTCAGACCTTTCCGGTCAAAAGCTGGCACACCCTGACGCGGTTGCGATACAAGCCCCTTCCCTCCTAAAGCCTGATTTTCAAGGGGATTGGCCCGTGTTGGCAGCCACTGGCACGGATTGCCAAATGGCGGAGAGGGAGGGATTCGAACCCTCGGTACCCTTGCGAGTACACATGATTTCCAATCATGCACATTAGACCACTCTGTCACCTCTCCGGAGACCGGCCGGCGCCGTTGGCTGCGTGACTA
>Ga0182027_10002519_pt1 | contig 29614 bp, 30 predicted proteins | sample 712E1DmetaG_FD_121300 | JGI IMG/M metagenome (GOLD analysis project Ga0182027, IMG submission 121300) | Permafrost microbial communities from Stordalen Mire, Sweden - 712E1D metaG (Illumina Assembly) | ecosystem: Environmental > Terrestrial > Soil > Wetlands > Permafrost | place: Sweden...
TGCCGATCGGATCTTTTATTCCTTCCTGTCCGTCAACAACATAGTTGCGGGGAAGAACGTGGATAATCTGGCGGCTGGAAGGAAGAGATACCGCTTTTGCCGCGTCAATTACCCGCTCCAGGTCCCCGTCCGTAATTTCGCCCTGGGGCGAAGAAACAGCCACAACACCTCTTGAATTTTGCGATTCAATCTGACTCCCTCCGATTGAAGCTATGACGTTGGATACCGAGTGACCGGCCATTCTTTCCGCACCGTCCAGAGAATCATTTATGGAGTCTACCGCCTCGTTTATGTCGATTATCTGACCTTTTTTTATTCCGCGGGAGGCAACTTCGGAGACTCCTAAGACATTAACCGCTTCGTCATCAACCCTGGCAATGATTGTCACAATCTTAGACGTTCCGATATCAACACCGACGACAATTTTACCGTCACTCATACTTATTAAAATGAGATAGTAGGCTCACTGAACCTAAAATCTATATTTTTGAATGTCTTTCCTTCTATTGTAAGCTGAATCAGTATTCTTTGTAAAGAGGCTATTTGTGAATTAATATCTTTGTCCCCGGAAAGAATAACCAGTCCGTTATTCGGAATATTAACCGAATAAGAAGAATCTAGGGTTGTCACTGCGGAAAAGGAGATATTATTGTCCTTTAAAATTTTTTCAACCGAAACTAAATCGATACCCGGCTTAGACAACGGACTAATAATTGTTTCTTTTCTTAAAATAAAAAATGTATTCAGAAAAAACGCAAATATTCCTAAAATTACGAGAAGAAAAATATAGGAAATTATTCTCCTTCTAAATCTTTTCCGTTTTGGTTTTATAAACATAATTTATGACCGAAACAATACTTTGCGCCGCCGCCCTTGCCGGTAAGCTTCCCGGTATTTTTTTATTTATTTTATAATTGTCTATTTTTCCCATCATTTGATTAACCGTCTCCAGCAATTTCTCCTGACTTGCGTCTTCCTGTCTTAAAACCACACCCAGCCCGATTCTTTCCAGAAATTTCGCGTTACTGGTTTGTTCGTCATCTTGAGCAAAGGGAAGAGGAATAAGAATTGCCGGTTTTTCAAAATACAGGAGTTCCGTTACGGTATTTATGCCGGAGCGTGAAACAATCAGGGATGATGAACTTAATAAATCACCTATTTCGGACGGATCGATGAATTTTTTCAAAAGATAGTTATGACGCAATCTCTCGGGAAGACTTTCTTTCAACTTATTTAAACGGTCAAAATCATGAAACTCTTTGGCATCACCCGTCTGATGAATAACGTTATATTTTTTTAATAACTCCAATATTGTTCCTTCTATCGATAAATTAATAAAATGGGATCCCGAGCTTCCGCCGGTGACATAAACTACGGGAAGATTATTGTTAAAAATTGAAAATTTGGAATTTGAAATCAGAAAATTGCGTATGGGATTGCCGGTCAGGACAATTTTGTCTTCCGGAAAATATTTCCTCGAAGAATCCCAGGATATGCAGATCTTTCTTGCGAACCGGGAAACCATTTTGTTGGCAAGACCCGCGCCCATAGTCTGTTCGTGAATGACGACGGGAATCTTAAGTAAGTATGCACAGAATATTATTGGAACTGATGCATACCCTCCGAACCCGACGACTACATCCGGTTTTGTTCTGATCAGAATTGAAAATGCCTGAATTATTCCTAGCGGAAATTTTAAAAGAGATGAAAGCGTAAACTTTGTAAATTTACGCTGTAATCTGCCGGCATTTATTTCTTGGAAAGGAATATCTAGTTCCGTCATTGTTTTGTATTCCAAAGATAAAGCCTTATCTCCCTCCAGGGCATATTTTCTTCCGACAAAAAGGATTTGTGTATCTCTAGGAAGCGCCTGCAAAACGGAAAGGACAGGCGATAAATGTCCGCCAATTAAAATAATTTTCATGTTGTTTGTGTTGAAATATTCAAAATAATCCCGACTGCGGCAAGATCGACGATAAGAGCAGAGCCCCCATAGGAAATAAAGGGAAGAGGTATTCCCGTCAAGGGGACCAGCGCCGTCTGCGCTGCCAAATTAATGATTATTTGCAAAGCCAGAAAAGCTGTGATTCCTCCGGCCAATAATTTACCGAAATTATCTTTTGCCCTAACCACAGTGCGGAAACACCTGAAAATTATAAAAATAAAAAATAAAATTAAAATTACCGCCCCTATGAAACCCAGTTCTTCGGCAATAATTGCAAAAATGGAATCTGTTGTGATTTCGGGAAGATAGGCATATTTTTGTAAAGAATTTCCTAATCCTACTCCCGTCCAACCGCCGGATCCTAAGGCGATCAGAATCTGCCTTACATGGTAAGAAGATGAGCTTAGAGATGAGCCTGTATTCAGAAACGCTTCAAGTCTTTGCGATCTGTAAGAAGATAGTTTTACAAACAACAATCCTAAAAGTCCGATAACAGGCACAATCAGGGAAAAATATAGCATTCTTGCTCCCGAAAGAAAATACATTATAAGTCCTTCGGTCAAAATTACAACCATTGTTCCCATGTCCGGCTCAAGCAAAACCAACCCCAAAACCAAGGCCATTAACAGAGAAAATGCGGCAAACCTGCCTTTTTCTTTATTAGAAAACCAGGCTGCCAAATAAATAGCCAGCGCCAATTTGATGAACTCTGCCGGTTGGAGAAGGGAAAATCTGACATTAATCCAACGGTGCGCGCCTAAAAGACTGACACCTATACCGGGAATAAAAACTAAAATTAACAGTCCTAAGGCTCCGGAAAGTATGGGAAGAGCCAAGGCATATAATTTATGATAGTCAAAGATGGAGAAAAAAATCAGAGCCGCGAATCCGAAGATTATCCAGGAAAATTGACTTTTGAGATAATGATACTTGTCGGCAAAATCCCTGAAAGCGACGAAACTTGAGGCATCATAGATCATGAAAAGTCCGAATAGGGTAATAATTATAACGGAGAGCAAAAGAGAAATGTCTATTTTTCTCATACCAATCGAAGACTTAAAATTACTTAACAAAAGCTATGTATAGTCCTAGAATAGCAAAAAGAAAACCCAAAAGCCAGGCTCTCATCACTATTTTCGGCTCGTCCCAGCCTTTCTTCATCAACAGAAGATGAAAAGGAGATACGGGAAATACTTTTTTGTGGAAAAATTTTTTTGAAATGATCTGAATCAGGGAGGAAGCAATTTCTATAATAAAAACTCCTCCGATAAAGGCAAGGGCAATAATCTTGCCGGTTAAAAGACCGATTACCGCCAATACTGCTCCTAGAGATAGCGCCCCAACATCCCCCAGCCAAATTCTGGCTTTGTAAATATTGAAATACAGAAATGCTCCGACCGAGCCCATAAGGACCGCAATAAATATTCCCAAAGGCTGATCTAATTGATTTGAAGTGATTGCCAAAAACGCTCCGAGACAGATCAAGAGCAGGCCTGACGCCAAACCGTCCAAGCCGTCCGCAATATTAAAAGCATTTGCAAAAGCAACAATCACAAAGGCCGCAAAAGGAATAAATAAAAATCCGAAATATGCCAAGCCGAATCCGCGGATAAAAATATAAAAGTAGCCAAGCTTAAAGTACAAAATTGAAGCGACTGCCAAAGCCAGTATCCACTGGATTATAAATTTATGCCTAAATCTCAAACCGAAAAAACCTCCGTGACCGTTTACCAACTTTTTTATGTCATCATAGAAACCCAAAGCTCCGAATCCGATAAAAGTAAGTAGGATTGCGATAACTTCCCAAGTCTTAACGTCGGTATCCAATATTCCGTATGCCCATAAAGTCAAAACACTGACAACGATTATGATCAGTATTCCGCCCCCGAATGGTGTTCCCACCTTCCAGTTGTTAAATTTGTCAAAAGTCGGAGTGGGATTGTTGAACATGTCTACTGTTTTCTGCTTGGCCCGGCGGAACTTCATCTTATACAAGAAGTCTATGAAGGGAATCAGAAGAATTCCGGTTATAAATAAAGATAAAAGAACAAAACCCAATAGTTGTGCCATCCTGGTATTATACTATTATTTGTAAACTTTGTCTAAGCGCCGGAGCGCTTTTTCCTTTTCAAAAAGATTGATTTTAGACCGATTTATCGCCCTTTGCAGCAAAGAGATGGTTTTATCGTATACCGGCCGGTCGACGGGATACGGAATTGCGTCTTTACCGCCGAAGGCAAAACTATATCTGGCGGGATCTTCATATGAAGGATTGGCTCCGTAAATTACCTCGGAAACCAGAGATAGAGCCCGCACAGTCTTGGGACCAACCCCTTCTATTGCCAAAAAATCTTCATATGTTTGCGGTTTTTCGTAGGTCACTTTCTGAATAATCTTCTCCAGGTATTTACTTTTCGAAAAGTCTTCGGAAACAACCGGATGGGTAGTAAAATGTTCATCGGACAGCTGCAAAAGGCTTAATTGTTCGGAACCGTCCTTCAGGCTTACCATTCTGGACAGGCTTGAAAAATGAGACCTTAATATCTGGATATCTTTCATTACTGTTCCATAGCTTGATTTGGCGAATTCGGTAGACAAGTCCCTGGTTTTTTTACTGTCTTTTGAAACCAAATTTAAAACATTTTTTTCAAAAGCCTGCGAGGCAATTCCCGTATGAGGTTCGTTCACAAAATCTTTCTTGCCCAGATCGTCGTACCAGTGATATCTACGGGCAGTGGCATTAGCGGTATTCATTCCCTGCTGGACTACAGCCCAGGCACCGTTACAGGAGAAAATGAAAGCGTGGTGATAAATCTGATACCCGTCCTGAACTAAAGAGCTGTCTACTTTTGCAGCCATTTTTGAACTGAATTTAAGGCTGTGGGTTTGAGTAATATTGAAATTGAGTTTTTGGCCCCAATTTTCTATCTCAAACGGAGTTTTAAGTGAGGTTTTGCCTTTTCCTCCGCAGATAAATAAGCCTAAGTTTTGTTCCTCTCCCCTGATTGCTTCTTTCAGAGCAGCGGTCAAAATCGTTGTCAGGCCGGAGGCATTCCAATCAAAAGCCAAGACTGTCCCTAGGGACTGGAACCAAACCGGATCGGCAATTCTTTTGACAAATTCATCCGGACCGTATTCTTCAATCAAAACATAGACAATTTCCCGGCCTAAGCTTACCATCCGTTGGAAAAGCCAAGGGGGACAAACGCCGTTGTCTAGAGTGAATGTGGCAATACCGCGTTTCATAACCATAAAGTAGCACGATGAGGGGGATTTATCAATAACCCAAATTTTGCATTTTAAATAATACTAAGTTAAGATGTCTTTGATGAAAAAATGGCTTATCATATCCATAGTCATGCTCTTCTTAGCATTGGCAGGCTTTATCTATTTGAAAAAGACTGCTTTAAAGAAACTTTCGTCAAATCATGTTCTTTCTGCCGTTGCAATTCCGACCTCATTACCCGTCATCTTAAAGCAATCAGCGGTTATTAATGTTTCCGGAGTTTTAACTCGTGTTTCCTGGGCGATTGTAAGCCCCGGAGATGTTGAACTTTATTCAAATTTAAAAGAACAACATTTATCCGAACAAATTAAAGTCGACAAAGACTGTCAAATACTTGTAAACGGCGGATTTTATTCGGAAGCAGGCGATAATTTAGGCCTTTTAATTGCCGCCTCCGAAGTCATATCTCCTTTTTCGAAAAGCGCAACCCGCAATGGCATCCTGACTATAGATGGCAATCACGTTTCGATCGGAAATGATTTGACCGTCAAAAACCCCCGTATCGCGCTTCAATCGGGACCGCTTCTTATGCAAAACGGACAACCGTTAATCCTGGAAATAAACAATGACGAACCGAACAGACGCATTGTAGCCGGAGTGACTAAGGATAATAAACTTATTTTTCTGGCATTTTACAGCGACGAGTCCAATCTTGAAGGACCGCTTCTTGGGCTTGTACCCGAAGCAGTCGATCTTTTCAAAAAACAAACGGGTATAAATATTACTGACGCCATAAATCTAGACGGCGGAAGCGCTTCGGTATTTATCACGGACTATGTCGTGCTCAGGGAGCTGAATCACGTGGGAAGTTATTTTTGTGTCCGATAATTTACTTTACGGTTACGCTTTTGGCCAGATTTCGGGGCTTGTCCGCATCCAGCCCTAATTCAAGCGCCATGTAATAGGCCAATAATTGCACCACGACAACTTGGGCCATATAAGATCCGGAATCCACATCTTTTACTTCAATGAAATAATCGAAAACCTCTTCTCTTTTTGGGGAAATTCCGATGATCATTCCTCCTCTGGATTTAATTTCAATGGCATTCGAGATTATTGATTCGTGAGTTTCATCCTGCGGCGCAAATACAATACAGGGAGTGTCTTTGCTAATCAAAGCGATTGTTCCGTGCTTCAGCTCTCCTCCGGCCAGCCCTTCTGTCGGAATATAAGAAACTTCTTTAATTTTTAATGCCGCTTCTAACGCTGACGGGTAAGAAACTCCCCTGCCGATTGTATAAACATTTTTTGTCCGACTTAACACTTTGGCAATTTTTTTGATTTCCTCGGTTATCTTGTCGGAAACTAATCTTTCAACTTCGTCGGCTGTTTTGAGTAGAATATTTTTAATTTTTTCATCCTGTCCGATAAGCGAATATGCCAACATCAATATAACACTAAGTTTTGCAATGTAGGCCTTTGTCGATGCCACGGCTTTCTCCGGACCGGCGTTTAAAAGCATATTGTAGTCCGCCATCCTATAAATCGTAGATCCTAAGGTATTGGTAATGGCAAGAATTTTGCTTCCTTTTTCTTTAGCCCGATTCAACGGCTCAACAACATCGATAGTTTCTCCGCTTTGGGATAGGGCAATAATCAGACTGTCTTTGGTCAGAAAATCCTCCAGATAGTTAAATTCCGAGGCAACCGAGGTATTGACGTGTTTTTTGGCAATCTTCGAGAAAATATATGTTCCGGCCAAAGCGGCGTATGAGGCAGTTCCCGCTCCGATAAAAAAAGTTCCTTTTGCATTTTGAATGTCTTTTGCCACTTTCTGAATTTGACTTAAATAATTTTCGGCAATGTTCCGGATTACGTTGGGCTGTTCATGAATTTCTTTAAGCATAAAATCCGAATATTTTCCTTTGGTTGACACTTCAAAACTCCAGGTAATTTTCTCGGGTTTTACCTCCAGCTTCTTTCCCTCAGGCAATGATAAAAGCTGGATGTTTTCGCCCATAATCACCATCTCATTGTCTTTCAAAAAGATTACGTCTTTGGTGTGCTTGACAATCGCGCTGGCATCGGAGGCGATAAACAATTCGTTATTTCCTATGCCCGCAATGAGAGGAGAGCCTGTTTTGGCGGCAATTATCTCCTTTGAGACTGCATTTGCCACTACAACCGCATTTAAGCCCTTAAGATCATTAAAGGCATCTCTGACCGAAGAAGAAAAACCCTCGCGTTTAAGATTTTCCTCGATTAAATGCGGGATGACTTCCGTATCGGTTTGTGAAATGAATGTATGGCCCTTTTTAATAAGTTCTGTTTTTAATTCCTGGAAATTTTCCACGATCCCGTTGTGAACAACCGCAATAGTTTTTGAACAGTCTAAGTGGGGATGAGCATTTGCCTGTGTAACTCCGCCGTGGGTTGCCCATCTGGTATGCCCGATACCCAGCGTGCTTTGAGGCAAATCCACTTTTGCATCGCCGATTTTCCCGACATGTTTTTCTACTACCAAATTCTTCCCCTGCTTAACCGAAATTCCCCATGAATCATAGCCCCTGTATTCAAGCAGTTTTAATCCTTCCAGAACTATATCTGCCGCTTTATCTTGTTTTCCTACGTATCCAAAAATCCCGCACATATTAATTAACCGAAACTAAATTAAATAAATTAGAAAGATTTTCTATTGTAGCATCCGGAACGAAATTTTCAATAGACTGTTCTGCTTGAGCGTACGGACCCCTCTTAACCCAGATTGCCGTGAGTTCCGGCATTAATTTTTTGGCAGAATATAATATCCCCAACTTATCGTCAACGAGGAACAATTTTGAATTTTTATATTTCCCTAAGACATCTATCAGCTTGGCATCCTTGTCGTCAAAAATATGAATGCAATTTTCCTCGAAAAACTTTATCATTCCGGTATTTTCAAGCTTAGTCCTTTGAAACTCGTTTCCGCCTTTTGAAAAAATTCCCAAAGTTGCGATATCATTAAGTTTCATTAATAATTCTTCGACCTCTTTGTAGGTATTAAAATCCTGAAGCCGGGATTCTTTGAATTTTTGCGTATCAAAAATAGTGTAATCAATATCAAAAAGAACGACCGGTTTATTTTTCATTTTATAATTCCATTCTGTAGACATTGGTATCGCGTTTTACAAAACCCAAACGTGGATAGAGATCGTTTGCCGCCACTCTTGCGGGACTGGAGGTCAAATCGATACGTTTTAGCTCTTCCTTACGGGCTTGATCAATTCCTGAAGAGATAAGTCTTGCCGCTATGCCGTTCCCCCTATAATCTTTGTCCACGACAATATCTTCAAACATGCCTTTTTTGGAGAACAGAGTTTTAATGATAATCAATGTTAACATTCCTACGATTTTATCGGTTGACTTCTCTTTTGCAACAAACAAACGGTTTTCTGACACCTCAATCATTTCTTTTATGCCATTAATGTCAATCGCTTTTGAGTCGGGATTCAGTTGTTTTAATAAACTGTTTATTTCCGGAACTTGACTGTCTGAAACTAATATTAATTGTTCGATTATTATTTCCATATTTAATTTTTTATATTTATAAACAACTTTTCCGCTTCTTTTAATTCTTCCTGAGTATTTACTCCCCGCCACAATATTTTACCACCAATTACGTCATTTATTTTTTGTTTGTTTTTTATTGCGATATCAATTAACGCCGTTAGATAATATTCCCCCGTAGTCGGACTTTTATTGATCTTTTTCAAATATTTTTTCAAAAAAGAGACTTGAAAGACATAGCATCCGGGATTTATTTCATTAATTCTTTTCATTTCTTCCGTTGCATCTTTTTCTTCAACAATTCCCGTGACTTTTTCTTCATTCCTGATCACTCTTCCCAGCCCTGTCGGATTTTCAACATAAATCGTTAACAACGATAAATCCGCGTTTTCTTTTAAATGAGAGGTAATAAGGTTTTCTACTGTTTCTTTTGTATAAAATGCGGAATCGTCCCCGTTAAGGACCAAAACGGTTGCGACATTTTCCGGTAATTTTTTCAAAGCAACCGTGACTGCGTGCGCCGTACCCAGTCTTTTCGATTGTTCGGCAAAAATTACACTATTACCCAGAATTTTCATTACCGATTCCTTCGCGAAGCCGACCACAACAATTATCGGAGCTATATTTAATTCTTTCAGTCTGTCGAGTGTATGAAGTATCATTTGCTTGTTACCCAAAGTTACAGTTACTTTGTTCGCTTTTTTAGAATTCATTCTTTTACCCTTGCCGGCTGCCAAAATTATTGCTGCTATTTTTTCCATATTTATTATTCTTTGATTTTTTTTATACCCGCACCTAATGATTCAAGACGTTCTTCCAGTTTTTCATATCCTCTGTACAGATGTTCCACTCCGAAAATTACCGTCTCTCCCACCGCAGACAAACCCGCCAATACCAAGGTTGCTCCCGCTCTCAAATCCGAAACCTCAACTATGGCGTTGTGTAATTTAGTCGGGCCTTGGATTCTGATCGCATGGAAAAAAGAAGGATTATTGTCCGTTAAATTGAAATTATATATTTCTTCCGGATTTTTAACTTTAGGATTAAATAAAGTTATATTTGCCCCCATTTTTTTTAGCTCATCAACGTATCCGAATCTATTTTCATAAACCGTTTCATGGATTACTGCAGTTCCTTTGGCCTGAGTCATTAATATCGCCCATGGTCCTTGCCAATCCGTCATAAATCCCGGATAGATTGAAGTTTCGACATCAACGCTGACCAATTCTCCTTTGTAAAAGAATCTAATTCCGTCATCTCGACTTTCTACTCCTCCGCCGGCTAATTCCAGTCTTTGAATAAAGGGAGACAGATCCACATTCTGTGTGCCCTTAACCAGAATATCCCCTTTGGTAATGATTGCCGCAATTGCCAAGGTGACAATCTCATTTCTGTCGGGCCCGATAGTAAATTCTGTGCCCGTCAATTTCTCAACTCCTTGAATCACGATTGTTCGTTCTGCCGTCCGTAAAATTTTAGCACCCATTTGATTCAACAGATTTATTAATTCATCAATCTCCGGTTCTGCGGCAGCATTTTCAAGCGTAACTTTGGTATTTTCCAAAAGGGCCCCGATCATGATAAGTGTCTCAGTGCCCGTATGCGTGCTTTTTTCGAATCTGTAAACAATTTCCTTATTTTTAAAATCACTTCTTTTTTTAAGATAGAAAAATCCGTCTTTGGTCTCGTATGAAACGGAATATCCCATTTTCTCAAGCCCCTTTATGGTTCTGTCAATTGGCCGCGCGCCAATCCTGCATCCTCCGGGATTAGGAATAATTGCTTTACCCATCCTGACCAAAAGCGGGGCCAAAAACATGGCAGAGGTTCTGATTTTGGCCGCTTCCTCAAGAAGTATTTTTTCTTTTTTAAACTTTTTCATCTGGACTTTTGCCGTATGGTCAATTATTTTTACTTCCCCGCCCAACTCCCTGATTATCTCAATCATTACTCTAAAATCCGATATCAAGGGGACATTTTTAATTGTTACTTCCTGATCGGTTAAGCAAGCCGCAACCATGGCTTTAAGGGCAACATTTTTGGCTCCGGAGACAGTGATGCTTCCGGTCAATTTTCTTCCTCCGTTTATAATTATTTTTTCCATAACCTTTAATTTTTTACTTTTAACTTTTCACTAATTTTGTAGATATCTCCTGCCCCCATAGTAATGAAGATAACGTCATTTTTTTGCTGGTTATTAATGTATGATATCACATCTTTTAAATCGGAAAAGAATAAAGCTTTTTTGCCTACTTTGTAAGCTAATTCCTGCATCGAGACGGACTTGTCCGGTTTTTCCCTGAGAGATGCATAGATATTGGTCAGAATAACAGTATCTATGTCTTCAAATGATTTACTAAATTGTTCGAATAACGATTTTGTTCGGGAATAGGTATGCGGCTGAAAAATACAGACTATTTTTGAATCGGGAAATTTTTCTCTGAAGGCCCGCAAAGTTTTCTGAATTTCAGTCGGATGATGCGCATAGTCATCATATAATTTCGCACCTGATGAAAGTGTCCCGACAAATTCCGAGCGCCTCTTCGAACCCTTGAATTCTCTCAGTCCATTTTTTATTTGTTCTTTTGTTAAACCGATTTCAAGTCCTACGATATAAGTTGCCGTTGCATTTAAAAGATTGTGGTCTCCAAAAACGGAAAGCTCTATGTCATTAAGAACTTCGGAAACGACAAAGTCATTATCTTTTTTAACTCCGTAAGTTATTCTTCTGCCTTTGAATCCCTGCAATAATTTTCTAACTTCAGGATCGTCTCCGCAGGTAATTAGGACTCCGTCTTCCGGCAATTGATTGGCAAACTTTAAGAACTGTTCCCTGGTATCATCTAATGACTTATAGGCATCGGGGTGGTCAAATTCAATATTGGTGATTACCGCGATCTTGGGATGCTGCCAGAGATGTTTTATGGTTTTGTCAAAATTAGGTTCCGTCATATATTCATCAGCTTCCGCAACAAAATATTCGCCTTTTCCGTAATGTCCTGGCGCTCCTAAAGATAATGCGTCTGCCGTACCGATTAAATAAGTTGGGTCAAAATTGTTAACTTTGAGTAAGGTGGCGATCATGGCGCTGGTGGTAGTTTTTCCGTGCGTTCCGGTTACGGATATCCCGGTAAATTTCCTGTCAAAAATATCCCCGTTCATAAATATTCCGACCGCTTCACCCTGGGTTATAACTTTTATCTTTTTTCTTTTCGCCTCCTGAACCTCAATATTATTAAATCCTCCGTGAGCGCCTGTGGTTACTACCAAATCAACGCCTTTGACATTATCTTTCGCAAAACCGACAATAGGCATAATTCCCGCTTTTTTAAGAGCCGCATCGGTAATAAATTCATCGGCAATATCGGAACCGGAAACACTAATGCCCGCTTCTTTGGCGATAATCGCCAAAGGCGTCATTCCGACCCCTTTTATCCCGACAAAATGGATAGACTTAATTTTCATAACTAAATTGCTTTCAGAGCATCTTTGGCCGTTTTGTATTCGTCCCAAGATACTTCGCCTTGACCGTAATTCATGGATTTTTCGTGAGATTTTCCCGTCAACAGAACAAAATCATTCTTTTTCGCCATAAAAATCGCTTCCCGGATAGCTTTTTCCCTGTCGGGAATCTTAAATACTTTTGTTTTTTTGCTTATTCCTTCTTCTATCTGAGCCGAAATTTTTTCAACCGGCTCTTTTCTAGGATCTTCTGAAGTCAGAATTATGATATCGGCATATTTTGAAGACATTTTGCCCATCAACGGTCTTTTAGTGACGTCTCTTGCTCCGGCAGAGCCGAAAACGTGAATAATTCTGCCCTTAACAACCGGCCGTATTGATTTAAGTATCTGATCAATGGCATTAGGCGTGTGGGCAAAATCTATCATTACCGTAAAATCTTTTTTATAAATAATGTCTTCCCGCCCTTTCGGAGGCACAAAGGTCAGGATACCCTTCCTTATATCTTTATCCGGAACTCCTAATGCCCTGCAAGCGCTTATGGCGGCCAAAACATTATACTTATTAAACTCTCCTATCATGTCTGTTTTGAAAGGAAAATTTACAGGACTCACGTCGGCATCTTTTCCCATACCATAACTAATCAGTTTGGAATTTAAGGTTGTCGACCTGAGTTCTAATAAATTGTATGATTCATCGTCCTTATTCGCGATTGCGGTCTTACTCATTTCCAAAAGCTTGGCTTTGGTTTTGACATAATTTTCATAAGTTTTGTGATAATCCAAATGCTCGTGGGTGACATTGGTTAGGACGCCAATTTCATATTTGATTCCGAAAACCCGGTATTGATCAATAGCATGGGAAGTTGTTTCCAAAACTAAATATTTTGATCCTGCGTTAATGGCTCTCTTGATAAATTTTTGCACCGCAAAAGACGAAGGAGTGGTTACATGGAAGCCGACATCGTAATTTTTGCCTCCGATCATTGCCCCGACCGAAGTGACCATTGATGCCTTAAGGCCGGCCGAATTCAAAATATGATAAATGAGGCTTGTTGTGGTTGTTTTTCCGTCTGTTCCGGTTACGCCTATGACAGTCAGTTTTCTTGAAGGAAAGTTAAGCAGAACATTGGAGATTACCGCAACTCCGAGATGATAAAGATTCTTTGTTTTCTGCCACATATAGCTTTATATTATACCCTTTCTTGTATTTTAACTCCAATTTAAATTACTCCGAAGGGGGAATGCCGTAGTAGCCAAGTAAATCGCGGGAAATATCAAAAAATAACGGAGCCGCGGTATCTGCAGCGTAAATAGAGGTTGTCGGTTTATCCAAAATCACCAGCATTACAAATTTCGGATTATCTGCGGGAGCAAATCCGATGAACGAAGCAATCGTACTACTCTGATCATAATGGCCCTTCAGGGGAATCGAGGCTGTTCCGGTTTTCCCGGCAATCCTATAGCCTTTAAGTTTTGCCCATTGGGCTTCGCCTTTTTCAACCGCATTTACCAATATTTCCGTCATGACTTTGGCTGTTTTTTCGGAAACAGGTGTTCCTTTTACTACGGCAGGCACGTTTTTAACCTCTCCGTCGGCATTTTCAACTGCGGTTACGACCCTGGGCTGCATCATTTTACCGTTGTTGGCCAAAGCCGAAAAAGCGCTCAGAAGTTCAATCGGAGTGACAGAAATCCCCTGTCCGAATCCTGTTGTAGCCAGATCAACATCATACCAGGCGTTTCTTGGCTTAAGCGAAGGTGATGTTTCACCCTGAAGATCAATTCCCGTTGATTGGCCGAAACCAAATTTGGTAAGGTAATTTATCATCCTATCCGCCCCCATCTTCAGGGCGACAAAAACCATTCCGGTATTGTCCGAATGCTGGATAACCTGAATCATATTGGTATTCGGATAATATTTGTCATCCCAGGTATGCAGATCATATCCGCTGACCGAAACCGGCCCGCCGCAGACATTACACTTGGTCTGAGGAGTTATCAGGCCTGCATCCAAAGCGCCTGCCATGACGATCGGCTTCAGCACTGACCCCGGCTCGTAAGTATTGGTAATAAACGGATTTGTATATAGGCTTTCGTCATATTCCCAATATTTTTGCGGCTCATAAGAAGGACTGGCGGCCATGGCGATAATATTGCCGGTTTGAGGTTCCATTATTCCGACCATTCCGCCTGTTGCTCCGTATTTTTCTATCCCGTCTTTAAGTTTCTGTTCGATTAAAAACTGTACCGATCTGTCAAGGCTTAAAATAAGATTGCTTCCGTCCGAACCGTTTATCATCGGTTTACGGTTTAGAATAATCGGTCTTCCCAAAGCATCGGTAAGCTGTATCAGATATCCCTCTTTACCCCTTAAGAGTCTGTCGTAAAAGCCCTCAAGCCCCACATAGCCCTGATCGCCTCCGTCCTGATTCTTTGCGACAAAACCTACTAACTGGGCCGCAACCGAGGCTTCGGGATAAAAACGCATATATTGTTCTTCAAATCCGGCGCCTGGAAGTTGAATTTTCTCTATTTCCTCTTTTTTTGAAGCCGAAATTCCCGATTCTATTGAAACCCAAAGCCTATCCGGCAATAATTCGGCACTTATGGAAGCTTTTGTTATGTCCAACAGGGAGGACAGAAGCGAAATCGTTTGATTTCTGTTTTTAATTTCCGTCGGATTAATATACAAAAGATAGGAAACTTTATTTGTGACCAGCGGAAATCCGTCCGATGTTCTTATTTCTCCTCTTTTGGGCATTATTTTCACTAAACCCCCGTACTGGAATTGAGCCAAACCGGAAAGCATTTCCGCTTCAATGACCTGCCAATAGAATAAGCGGGCGATTATAAAAATAAACAGTAAAATGAAGAACGCGAATACAAAGGGATAGCGCCATTTCATACATTAGGTAAACTTATGATCCTGAGCATAAGTCGAAGGATCATGGTCGAACTGCCAAAGGTCTTGATGTATCAAGTGTCATTAAAATATTATCGGTAGTAAATCCCAACTGCTTGGCTTTTTCCATAATATTCGTCAGAGACGACTCTGTCAAGAGCTCTTCGGACAAAATAGTGTTTTCCGTTTTGTAAGAATTTATTTCCTGTTCTATTCTACCGAAATATATTCCGGAAGTAGACAGCGTATTTTGTAATACTGCCTTCCCGATTGAAAGACTGATTACTAACCCTATTAATAGGATTATTAAAATATATGCTTTTTTCATAATGTTAATTTTTTTCAAATATTCTTAATTTCGCGCTTCTCGCTCTGACATTCTTTTCAATTTCCTCAATTGTCGGAATAACCGGTTTTTCCGTAATGATCTTCCCCAAACCTTTTTCCTCGAATTCCAAAAACTTCTTTTTTACAATTCTGTCTTCCAGCGAATGGAAGGATATTGCACATATTCTTCCGTTTTCTTCTAAAAGTTCCAAGGCTTTCAGTAAAGCTTCGGAAATTGCATTTAATTCATCGTTTACGACAATTCTTAAGGCCTGAAAGATCTTCTTGCTTTGTCCGGCCCGCGTTTCTCCTTTGTACAAGCCTTTTTTTCTCAATGTTTCTTCAATAATTCTTGCCAATTCGGTTGTTGTTTCGATCGGCTTTACGCTACGGGCCCTGACAATAGCGTCACTAATGGCCCAAGCATGATTTTCTTCACCAAATTCAGTAAATATTTCATTTAATTCTCCTTTCGTCAGAATTTTTAATAAATCAAGGGCCCTAACCCCTAGACTTTCATCCATTCTCATGTCTAGGGGCCCCTCGTCCTGGAAACTGAATCCACGTCTTGGGCTGTCTATTTGGTGGCCGGATACACCGAGATCGAAAATCACTCCGGTCACTTTATCAAAGTTATTTAAACGTGCAATTTTATCAATATCCCTAAAGTTCCCTCTTGCTACGGTTAAGTTTTCCGGTTTTTTGTTTCTTTCTATATACTCAAGCGCTTCTTTATCGACGTCCATTCCTAAAACAATTCCGCCGCGTCTTAAAATCTCAAAGCTGTGTCCTCCTCCTCCCAGTGTCGCGTCAATATACTTTTTGTTTTTCTCAACTCTTAATCCGTCAACTGCTTCTTTTAAAAGTACAGGCTCATGAAAATCACTCATGCTTTATCTCTTCCTCATTTTTTATAAGTTTTTGAGAAATATTTTCTATATTTTTTTCAAGGTTCTCCCTATATTCCTCCCAAATCTCTTTATCCCAAAGCTCAACGTATCGCGACAACCCTAGGAATACGACTTCTGTTTTAATCTTTGCAAAGCGTCTAAGGTACTCAGGTATAACAAACCTTCCTTTAGAATCGAGCTGAACGAAGGTTGCTCCTCCGAGAAGGTAACGCTGAGTCTCTCTTGCGGGTTTCTCAATAAAAGGCCGCCCTTCTGTTCCCTCAAGAAGAGCTTTCCAGCCTGATTCCGAGACGATAATAAGCGAATTTTCATATCCCAATGTAATTATCAGTTTCTCACCGATCTCTTCCCTTAATTTCTTGGGAAGCGCCGTTCTGTTTTTTTCTCCGACTTTACCTTCATATTGTCCTAATAACATCTTCTGCGGCCTGCCTTTCTTTGATCAATGGTATCCCACTTTTTCCCACTTTGGACCACTTATTATCATTTTGTGCCAGTTTTAATCACATGTCAATAGGAAGATAGAGAAAATAGTGTGCTGAAGAAATTAAAACTCAATATGTAGGGAGTCTACTGGCTTAATTCGAGGGTTTTTTCGACCTGGTCTACAGTTCCGTCTGTTTTGGTGACTTTTAACGTTAGTTTAATATCCGTAACATCCTCGTCATAATGACAGACATCGGAACAGGTGCCAAGCACTATTTCCTGCCTGACAGCTTGCCCCGAACTTATCGGAGGATGACCAAAAACCCCGATAGGGATATCTCCTTTTTTGGTGTAGTCTAACTCATAATCTAATTTGGTAATGCCGGCCGTTTTTGCAACCCCAAGAATTAATTTATGACTATCGGCCGATGCGGTTAAGGTTAAGCCGATATCTTCCGGCTTAATTTCCGTGACCGTATCTTCGGAAGGAGTTTGCTCAACCGCAACCTGAGCCGTTTTTTTATTGATAACCAAGAACAATACTATGCCGGCTATTAGAATAAGAACGGCGAACAAAACTATAATCAAATTCTTATTTTTCATTTTTATTCAATATGCACATTATATGGAAGATTAACTTCATTCAGATATTTTTCAAACTGCTGGATCTTCTTTTCCCGAGCCTTCTGCATCTTAGGTAATCCAAGCTTACGACACAGGTCCTCCTCTTTCTCTTTATATTGCCGTTTCAGCTCATTAGTCATGGAAAATAAAGCACTTGGATCACTACTGTGTTTTAAAACATTATGATAAAGCACTAAATCATGAGCTAAATGTCCCCTATCCGTCGGATGATATTTTCCGTTGAAACAGACCGCTAGTGCCTCAGTTGGTACATTTATTTCGGGAATCATCAACATTTATAATGTTACTAGAATCAATTAATTTGTCAAGATGGCAAATTAAATAATTTTCTTGCCGATTACGCTTATCAAATCTGAGATTTTTACTCTTTCCTGCTTCGTGGTGTCCCGGTCACGGACCGTAACCGTATCGTTTTCCAGGGTTTCAAAGTCTACCGTAATGCAGAATGGTGTGCCGATTTCGTCTTGGGCAAAGTATCTTTTTCCGATATTTCCGCGTCCGTCGAAAACCGTGACAAAATTTTTTCTTAAATCATGATAAATTTTCTTTGCTTTTTCGACAAGTTCCGGCTTATTGGCCAATAAAGGAAAGACTGCGGCCTTATAGGGGGCAAGTTTGGGATTTAGTTTCAGAACCACTCTATCCTTTTCTTCAGTATAGGAATCGGACAGAATCATTAAGAGCATGCGGTTGATACCCACCGCCGGTTCGATGACATGCGGAATAATTTTTTTGCCGGTTTGAGGATCGGTTATGGACAGATCTTTGTTTGAAAATTTACCGTGCTGAGTCAAATCATAATTCGTCCGGTAGGCAATTCCCCAAAGTTCTTTAAGCCCGAAAGGAAATTTGTATTCAAGGTCTTCGGTTTTCTTGCTGTAAAATGACCTTTCTTTTTCATCATGTTCTCTCCACCTAAGATTCTCTTCATTAATACCAAGTTTTTTTGTAATGAATTCCCACATTATTTTTTTCCAGTCTTCGAAAAGCTCTTGCCAATTTGAAATTTCGGGATCGAAAAAATATTCTATTTCTCCCTGCTCAAATTCCAAAGTTCTGAAGACGGAATTTCCCGGAGTAATTTCATTCCTAAAACTTTTTCCGAGCTGTGCAATTCCGAAGGGTAGTCTGACACGGGAAGAATCGACCACGTTTTTGAAATTAATAAACATTCCTTGGGCCGTTTCTCCGCGAAGATATGCTAAGGATTGATCTCCCTCAACGATTCCCAGATTGACAGGAAATAATAAATTAAATTTCCGGACACTTGTCCAATCATGTTTTCCACAGTTAGGACAGGTAATTTTCGGATTATTTTTAATTATTTCTTCCAATTCTCCGATACTTTTGCCTTCGACTTTTTCTTTAATTTTATTCTCGATAAGATGATCTGCCCGCATTCGGTATTTACAGTTTTTGCAGTCAATCATCGCATCGGCAAATCCGCTGGTATGTCCCGAGGCCTTCCAAACTTCCTGATGGGAAATAACGCTGGCATCCAAACCGACAATGTCATCCCTTTTATGAACAAAATTATCCCACCACAGATTTCTGATATTACGAAGTAATTCCGCGCCCGCCGGACCGTAATCATAAGTATTGGCCAAACCACCGTAAATCTCACTCCCGGGATAGATAAATCCCCGCCTTTTGCAAAGGGCAATTATTTTTTCCATCAAGTTATTGTCCATTATTTAAATTATACCTCTTCGCTTTTAAAATTAAAAGCTAGAGGTATGCCAAATTATAGACAAAAACAAAACGGCATAAAGCAAAACAATTGACTTTGCCAGGCTTAATTATTAAACTAAGCTATGAATAAAAAGAATAGAATAATCGAACGGTTGAAAATTATTTATCTTCTTGCGTTGGCTTTGGGAGCGGCTATCATTGCCCCGACTCATATTTTTCCGCAACCTTATTTTATGTATGCCAGATTCCCTCATTATTTGGAAAAGATGGGCCCTTTCCTGGGAATTACCTGGCCCGAAAGTTTTGAACTTTATCACCGCATACTTTATCTTTTGGGTATTACCATCAGCTTAAACGGTATCGGAATCCTTTCTTTTCCAAAGCTTAGAAAAGTGACGATTTTTTCCTCTCTGGCCGGAATGCTGATCTTTTTTCTTATGATTTTATTTTTCTTTTTTAAATTTATAAACGTTAACATTTCCGATGCCGTTGTGCTTGGAATTTATTCGATAATTTTATTAACAATGGAGGCATTAATTTTTAAGGCTGTCAGGCAAAAAGAGGTAAAACGCGTAAAGTCTTAAGCTTTCTCTCCAATAGTTTTTCCATAATTTCCTGAGAATTTTGCGTCTGTAAAAGTTTGGCTTCCGACCAAAATCCTAATTCGGTTAATAGGTCTTTCTCGAACTTTTTTATCAAGCTTTGCGCATCCGACGTTTTGCAAAGGTCATTCAAAACATTTTTTAAATGAAAAAACACTTCCGTATTCTCCTGATTATCGGCACACAAACCATTTATTAACTCGCAAACATATAGAGCCAGTCCTATTCTAAGCAAATCTTTTTTAATTTCCGGAAAATATTCAAGAGTTTGAGCTTCGGTAACTATGGGAAGTAGGCTTCTTGAACTTTTATAAAGAGTGAACTCAGAAAAATTTAAGAGTTCAACATGGGAGGATCTGCGGCTGGGAATACGTCTGACACCAGGAGCTTTGACGGATATCTTGCCCATCTCCCTGCTAAGAACGGTCAAAATTCTGTCCGCTTCACCCAAGTTCCTTCTCTTAAGAACAATTCCTACTACTTTATAGGTTCTCATTAAAGGTTGATTGTTGTTTCTTTATCCGTCAAAAGCGGAAATTCGTCGACTTTGTTGCCGTTAACCTGAAGCGTATAATCATTTCCGTTGGTTCCGGGTTGTTTTTGGATAAGTAAAGGCAGGGCTCCGTTTACCTTAAAGGGCAGAGTATAGGAAATCGTAAAAGTAGCAGCTCCAAGCGGTCTGACGGTCAGAAAACCTTCAAAAACCGTCTTGCCTAATTCGTCGTAAGAGGTCATCTTAACCTCAGAGCCCTTGCTGTCTACCAATTTACTTCCCAAAGGCACGTATATCCTGATCCAGTCTCTTAGGATGGCATTTATACAAAGGTTCCCCCGTTCCAGATTGCAGTCGGATGGCGGATGGGGATTTTTATAATTAATGGTAATATTTTTGGTTATCGTCTTATCCCCTGCGACTTGATAATTCTGGGTCACCGCCTCGGTGACAAACAGGTTGGATTTCGCTCCGCCGAAATTTGCCTCATTGATATGCAGATAATCCCCGTCAAACGATCTTATTCTGCCTGCGGCATTCAAGGCCTCTATTCCGCTTTGAGCATCGGTATTGTAGATGTCAAACAGGATATGTTTTTGCTGTACCTGGGCCAGCATATCCTGGAACAATGCCCCCCAATACAGCTTGGGTGAAGATTTCAGGGCTTTATCCATCATGGCATACAAAAGCGACCCGATAATATCCTTCCTTTGGGACTGAACTGCTTCAAGAGTGGTAACCTTCAAGTCGACACTCTTGGGGGTGGAAATAAGGCTTTCCAACTCATAAATAACCTGGGGGCAATCACAGCGGGGATCGTTTTGAGTTGTAAATTTAATGCCGTCCGCATATATTTCATCGTCCAGTATTTTGATTGTCGACACCAAAACATTGGAATCCAAAGCAATAATTCCGTCTACCGGCGTATAGTCCGATGCTTTCTTGTAAATGCTCATAAATTTCTGCATTGAAACTATAAAGTCCGGAGAAAGATTGGAATCCCTCAGATTCAAGACCGGAACATTAGCCAAATATTTAAGGATCGGAGCGGGAGCAACTTCTTTATCGGGTATATTGCCATCAAGTGTATAAATATCGTTGGCGCTATCTACATGAATAACACCGTTTGAAATTCTGAAAATTGCATAAGCCGTAATGAATCCGCCGGTTGGCCTAAGTTCTTTATCGTTTTGGAAAATGACCATGTATTTTTTATCGCTGGGATCTCCTAGGAGACTGGGGAGGATCTTAATGAGGGGTCTGGCATCGGTCACAAAGACAACTCCCTGATCGACCAACTGTTTTGCCTGGGATAATCCGTTTTTAACCTTTTCCCCTCCGAATATTGCCGGATAATGATTCGGATCAACGGCATCTATTTCCGCCTTAGCTCCTTCTACCTGGACTGCGATATCATCGATATGGGGAGTGATCTTGCCCATGGTTGTGACCGCTGTTTCTATCCTCTGGGATGCGGTACCGCCGAGAAAAGTACTCTTACCCTTCAGTCCTAAAACGTCCGAATAGGGCTCTACCGAATCAATAAATACTCTTCCCGCGGAAAGTCCGTAAAATCCAGCCTTAACCAGATGCTGGCTGTCGGCATAATACAAATTCAAAAACGGAATGTATTTCATAAAACTTATTGCATTAAGACTATTTTGGGTTTTAGTCAAATCATCCTTGGTCTTGTCAAGTTCAATTGAGGCCTGGGCGATATCTTCTTTTTTCAAAACATCTGCCGTAATTTTAACTTGGACATATGTAGCTTTGGCATCGGTATAAACGTTTTTGAGCGGAGCGATAAGAATCAATCCGAAAACTATTAATATAACTGCGAAAACCCCGATTATAATTAATAATTTGTTAAAGAAATTTGTTTTCATTTTCTTTTTAAATACAGGCTGATTATTTATGATTGTGGGTCTTTTTAAGCGAGATCTGGTAGTTCCCACATCAATCTTTTCAAATCCTTCCATCTCTTAATAATAGACAAAAAAGCCTATTGCTGTCAACTGAGATAACTATAAAGCGCCGCGGCCCGTGATCATAGCCGAAGGAGTTTTTGCAATGATCCAAAGATCATACAAAAGCGACCTTTTTCTAACGTAAGTTGCATCCATCTCAATACGCTTATCGAAATTTATTTCACTGCGGCCCGATACTTGCCAAAATCCGGTCACTCCGGGTTTGACGGAAAGTACAATCTTAACCGAATCAATTGTGTGGGGATATTTTTTCTGCTGATCCCGAAGTTCATCGGGATAATAAGCTCTGGGTCCGACCAAGCTCATTTCTCCCCATAAGATATTTAAAGCCTGCGGTATCTCATCCAGCGAGTGTTTGCGTATGAAATGCCCGACTCCCGTAATACGCGGATCATCTTTTAGTTTATAACTGCCTTTCTTGTAAACATTGTATAATTTTGCGTACTTGGGATTTCCCCTTAATATCTGATGCGCATTTTCTACCATGGACCTGAACTTATACATCTTGAACAGTTTTCCGTCTTTTCCGACCCTTTTCGGAGTATCTGCCAGAATCGGCCCTTTCGAATCAAGTTTTATGGCTATGGCAATGATTACGATCACGGGGGAAAACAATACCAGTAAAAAAATTGAAGAAGCAATATCCATTGCTCTTTTTACAAATATATATGCATTGCTTTTTTTAATTTTCGTTATTTCTGCGTCAGGCATAATTCAGGTCAGGTGTTCATGCGGAGTATTTTCCATTTTCTCAACCAGTTTCTTTATCTTGGGAACGGAAGTCTTGCTGCAGACCAGAAGCACGTCATCCGTATTTATTACCAGCATTTTCTGAAGATCAATTCCTACTACCAATTGATCTGTATAATTAAAAACCAGATTATCCGAAGAATCATTTATGAGAACTTTTCCTTTTGTAACATTTTCGTCGGTTGCTTTTTCTAAAGCTTCTTTTAAAGCCTCCCATGCCCCCACATCGCTCCAGCCTAGGTCCGAGGCGATTACGGAAACATATTGGGGATCTATTTTTTCCAAAATTGCATTATCAAAACTGATTTTTTCAAGGGTCGGATAAACCGCTTCAACGGTCTTGTCAAAATTATCCGTACCCACCGCCTGGCCGATTTTCAACAGTTCCTGATATAATTTAGGAGCAAAAGTTTTGTACTGGGACAGTATAAAACCCGGAGTGGTAACAAAATATCCCGGATTCCAGGCATAATTATCCGCTTTTAAAAATTCTTCCGCCTGGGAAAGTGTGGGCCTGTAAATCAGCTTTTTGAATTCAAAAATTTTTGTTCCCCTTACCTCCTGAACTTTTTCCCCGAATTCTATCCAACCCAAATTTTGATTGGCGAATCTGGCTCTTTGTCCGATAAGTATTAAAGATTTATTATTTTTCTTGACCAAATCTTCGGCAAAATGCAGAACTTCACGGAATCTTCTTTCTTTTTTGACAAAATGATCGCTCCAGAGAATCGCAACGGAAGAAGAAGGATCTTTTTTCCCTATGACGGACATGGCCATACCGACAGCCGGACCGACATCTCTTACCGCGGGTTCGAAAATAAAGTTTTCGGCCGGAATCTCAGGCAATTGTTCTTTAACGATTGCTTCATATTTTTTACCGGTCGCAATATAGATGTCTTCAAAGGCAAAATCCGGCCTCAGTCTTCCGACCGCAAGTTGTAATGTTGATTTGTCGCCGAGTATTTTCCCGAACTGCTTGGGACTATTCTTTCGGGATAACGGCCAGAGTCTTGTTCCTACTCCTCCGGCAAAAACAACAATTTTCATTTCCGTATCTCCTCTATTTTTTCCATAAAACTCTTTTTAAATTGCTCAAAACTAAACTTCCGCGCCTGGTTCCTGCAATCTTTCGGATCGATTTTTAATTTATTAAACCGTTCCAATGCTCCTTTCAGGCTTTCAACCGTCGGTTCATCAAAAAAAAGCCCGGTTTTCCCTTCAAGAATTGTTTCCAGGGCTCCTCCGGCCCTAAAAGCTATCACCGGCTTACCGAAATTTTGGGCTTCCAAAATTGTCAGACCAAAATCCTCAAGTCCGGGAAAAACCAGAGCACGACATCCACTATAATAGCTTACAAGCTCTTCATCCGTCAAGTTGCCCAGAAACTCAATTGTCGGACCTGCCATGCTTTTAAGCTTACCCATTTCATGCCCTACTCCTACAATTTTTAAGGGAAGTTTTAATTTGTTAAAAGTCCTTACGGCAATATCTACTTTTTTATAAGAGACAAGTCTTGAAACAATCAGAAAATAATTATCCCGTACCGCAGGTCCTTTATTTGTTAAATTTTGATCTGTAATTTTTACCGGAGGATAGACGACAGTCGAATCTTTGTTGTAATATTTTTTAATTCTGGACTTAACTTCTTCGGAAATTGCAATGAAGGCATCCGGACGGCTGGATCCGATTCTGTCCCAAAATTTTAGATAGTAAACAATCGGTTTTGATACAAACCTGAATATAGGATTTTTAAAATACTCTTTATAGCCGCTCCACAGGTATCTCGTCGGGGTCAGACAATAACAGACATGTGTTGTTCCGGGTTTGGTAAGAATGCCTTTTGCCGCCTCGCTGGTTACGGAGATTACCAAATCAAATCCGTCAAAATTAAAGCTCTCAAAGGCAAGCGCCATCAGGGGAGCATAGAACTCGTGATGAACAGCAAAAGGAAATTTTTGCAGGAAAGAAACTCTGACGTCAAAAACGCTTGCCCAGGGAGTTTTTTTCCTGTCGTAAACCGACGTATAAAGAGGAGCCGAAGGGAATAGCTCGTGAAGAGCCAATAGAACTCTTTCCGCACCTCCCCATTTATTTAAACGGTCATAAACTAAAGCAACTTTCATAGACTTTTATTGTCTCCCGGGCCATCTTTTCCCAAGAAAAATATTTTGATCTTTCTAAAGCTTTTTCCTTTTTGCCGGGATATTCACCTAGACATGCCTTATTCATTTTTTCTGCGATGTCCTGAGTATTATATGGATCAAAGTAAACTGCTCCGTCAACACAGATCTCCTTAAGGGACGGAATATCCGATACTAAGACTAGACAGTTGTTGGCCATTGCTTCCAGAACCGGCAAACCGAATCCCTCCATAAGGGAGGGGAAAACCAGGGCGATTGCATTTCTATATAAAGCCGACAACTCTTCATCCTTAACAGCGTCTAGAAAAATCACTTTTTCAGAAAGATTCAAGTCGTCAACTTTTTGTTTCAACCTTTGATAAAAATAATCTCTTTTTATAACCAACGCTAAATTTACATCCGGTTTTATTGTTTTAAATGCTTTCAATAATCTGCCTAAATTTTTATGCGGATAGGCATTCCCTACGTACAAAAAGTATTTAGTATTAAGTATTTTGCATTTTGTATTTAGAAGATTGTTTCGAATTTCGATATTTGAATTTCGGATTTTATCGTCAACGCCCTCATACGTTACCGCTATTTTATTTCCTTTAATCTTTAAGTAATCCACAATTTCGTTTTTGGTAGCTTGAGAGACCGCAATAATTTTTTTGGCATTTTTTGCCGCCTGATTAAGTACGAACTTATATGAATAAAACTTCAGTTTATAAATATAGGGAGGCAAAGTCGACGCTTTTCCGGTTGAAAAATGATTGATAATTAGATCGTGGATTGTTACAACAAACGGACGTTTATAATAAATAGGAACGGAAAAATAAGGAAAATGCATCAGGTCTAAATTTTCTTTATTTAAAATTTGAGGAAGTCTTAATTGCTCGCTAAGCGTATGCCACCGGATGTCCGTTTTAACAATTCTGAATTTCGGATTCTGAATATTTAATTTATCGACATCTTTAGACAGGACAAACAAGACATAATCATTTTTCTTGTCTGAAATCTCAAGATTTTTGATTAAATTTCTTATATATCTGCCTATTCCGGTTTCTTGATATAAACGGCAATCTATCCCAATCTTCATATCTTTTCTCTGATCGAAATCCCGACATTAACTAGGACGTTAACGATTCCGGGATATTCGTTTTGGTAATGTTTTTTGTAGAAAATTCTCATGGCATTAAAGCGGGATTTTGTTGCTCTTATTTTTGTCTCTTCGCTGGCGGTTGTAATGTTTTTGGAAACCGACTTTATTCCGCCGCTTACGCCTTTATAATGTTTTATGAAAAAACCGGGAACGTAATAAATTTTCCAGCCCTTTTGTTTTAACATAAAACAAAAATCCAAATCTTCGCCGTAGAAAAAATAATCTTCATCCCACCACTTCGCTTCCTCTCCGGCCGGACGTCTGACCAGCATGAATGCCCCCGCCAAAGCGTCTATTTCGTGCGCTTTCTCAAAATCCATCCAGCCAAGAGTATAGCCGGTAAAAATTCTTGATTTCGGAGCCATTTTGGAGAGACCCGAAAAATGACAAAAAGCATTCCAAGGGGTCGGAAAACCGCGGTGCGTTGCGTCATCAATTTTGCCGTTCGGCATTATAAGTTTACAAGTCGCCGCTCCCGCATCCTTGTGGGAGTCCATAAATTTAATCATATCCTCAAGAACATTTTTCTTAACGATTGTGTCGGAATTTAAGAATAAAACATATCTGCTCTCTTTTGAAATTTTTACTCCCTGATTATTGGCTTTCGAAAAACCGACATTCTGCTTATTGGCGATTATCCTTATTTCCGGAAATTCTTTTTTTACCATCTCGACAGACCCATCATGAGAGGCGTTGTCCACAATAATAATTTCATAAGAAATATTTTTCGTACTTTCTATAACGGATTTAAGACAATTCCTCAGGAATTCTTTGGTATTGAAATTTACAATGATTATTGAAAGGTCAATCATATTTTAATGCCGATTCGTAAACCGAATCCAAATCACCGGCGATTTTCTGCCAATTGAACTTCTCTTCAATTAATTTTCTGCCGTTTACTGAGATTGTTTCATAAAATTTCCTGTCTTCCAATAGTTTCTTTATCTTTTCAACAAAACCTTGTGTATCTTTGGACACTACAATCTCAGAATCTTCTTTTCCCCCTATGGCATTGCCAAGATCGGTCGTGACAACGGGAACACCCGATGCCATTGCTTCTAAAACTTTAAAACTTGTTCCCCCGCCCACCCTGATCGGAGCCAAAAGCAAATCCGCTTTTTTAAAAATTTCCTCCGTTTCTTTCGGAGCATTCTCATCAAAAATAATGCTTTTATCTGTAGTTAACTTCCTGACTGATTGCGGGATATTTCTTCCCACCACCCATAGTTTGATACCGCTCTCCATCGACGGAATAAATTCCGCCCTAAGTTTCGGCCAAATTTCGTTAATTATCCATGACAGGGCGTCTCTGTTCTGGACCCATTTAAATTCCCCTATGAACAATATTCTTTTCTCTTTGTTCGTTTTTAATTTTGAATTTTGAAATTTGAACTTATCGGTGTCAACTCCGTTAGAAACAATGTCGACATCCTTTCTGATTTTGCTCATTATTCCTTTTTCAAATTCCGATACCGCCACCAACTTCGTCGCCCTCCTCCACATCGCTTCTTCCCAAGATTTAAGCTTCATCACATCGATAGATAAAAGCAATTTAATCGGAAGGGGCGCTTTATCGGCAAAACGCTTATAGACTAAATATTCCACGTTATGTTCCACCAAAACTATGGGGACAGGTGTCTTAGGGATATTTTGCATTACATAAGAAGTCTCAACGTGAATCAGATCGAACTGGGATTCACTAAGCTCTCTTGAAATTTCTTTTTTCATTTCCGGGATAGTATGTCCGGTTATCAAAAACGGCGAAGCGGACAATCCTGTCTTCAGGATATTGACTAGCGACCATTGTTTTCTACGCGGTATTACAATAACTTTCTTACACAGTTTTTTAAGTTCCGCTATGTCCGTTTCTCCCTGATAGTCTCTTTTTTCGCAGATCAAGGTTATCTTGTGCTTAGGACTTAACTCTTTGATCAAATTATACAAACGGATGTGCCCCCCGGAAAAAAGAGGATAAGGCAAATATGATGAAACAAGAAGAATGTTCATCTTAATTCTTTTCCTGATCAATAATTCCCTGAGCCGTCGGTTTGGTCATATCATATATTGCGTATTGCGGAGTAACGATGATCGGTTTAAAAAGATTTTGCGTCTTGAGGTCTTCCGGAGTCGGATCGGCAAACGCAATAACGGTAGCTCCTGCTTTTTTATAGTCCTTAAATGACCTGTCAAAAACCGGCCATCCCTGCCTGTTGGTATAGTAAAGGAAAGTCGTATCCCCGCCGTATGGCGCGATGACTTTAGCATCTTTGGGCGTCAAATTGTCTACCGCAATTCCCGCATAAATAATATCCTGATGCTGGATGCTATAATAATCCCTGACGATATACCAGCCAAAGCTGAACATAAAGGCAACTGAAACGACCACGGTCAGATAGGTCACGTATTTATTAAAGATATCCAATTTTTCAAGTATGAAATCAACCCCTTTAGCTAGGAATATTACCAGGGTCGGAATGATTAAAATCTGATAATATTCATGCTGGACATTTCCGTCTGCAATAACACTCATATAAATTAAAGATGAAATAATAAAATAAAAAAAGAACCAGTTTTCTTTTTTATTGATTTTTTTAAAGATTCCTAAAACCAAGAAAGGTAGGCCCCAGTAGCCTAAAATAATTCTGGATATTCTCTCGGCAAAAAGCCACTGGAAAAAAGCCCCCTTAATCTGATGCCGTTACCGTTAAATAGCCAATCGTTTTGGGCAATTCCGGGGAGAAACTGTGGCTGACTCATCCACAGACGCCATAGACCAAGCGGCAGACACGCGACAATCAGAAATAACCACAGCCGCCATTTTTTGAAAAATCCGAATCCGTATTTGTGCCAAGCCAGATAAATGAGGGGCAGGGTAAAAAATAAAGCATAAGGCTTTAAAAGAAGCGAACAGGCAATCATAACTAACGAAAGCCAAAATTGCCAATCGAGGATTGATGTATCCGTCTTTTCTATCCAATTTGAGAAAAAATATGTACCTATCAGAAGAGTTGCTACCATCAACTGGTCGGGCAGAATAGTCCGGCCGTAATAAATATTGTAAGGTATGAAAGCAAAAAAGAAAGCGGCCAAAAACCCGATTCTTTTATTCAAATATTTTGAGCACAAAAGATACAGGAAAACGATTGACAAAAGACAGGAGAAAATCGCGACCAGTCTTCCCCACTCCTCCAGAGTATAATGTCCGAAAATTTTAAAGAGTCCTGCCTGTAAAACATTATAAATGGGAAATTCGACGAACCTATAACCCTCAGGATTATCTTTTAAAGAAACTGCGATTGAAAGGTCCTCGAATTTCGGACGCAGGAGATCAAAACCGTTTTGGACAAAATTCCGTGAGACGGCCGACGTATCGACCTGACGCCAGGAATGCACATCGGCAACGGGCCGGTCAAAA
>Ga0182027_10002522_pt1 | contig 29585 bp, 20 predicted proteins | sample 712E1DmetaG_FD_121300 | JGI IMG/M metagenome (GOLD analysis project Ga0182027, IMG submission 121300) | Permafrost microbial communities from Stordalen Mire, Sweden - 712E1D metaG (Illumina Assembly) | ecosystem: Environmental > Terrestrial > Soil > Wetlands > Permafrost | place: Sweden...
AAGGGAACTTCTTAATAAAGAGAAATTATTCATGTCTAATAATACAATTGACCGGAAAGATGAATAATTAAAGTCATTTTTAATGGAATAGTTTTTGAAAACAATGAATATAAATGAAGAAAACAAGTCAAATGGACTGCGTACCTCAATCTGAAAGAAAACATATAGTTATTACCGGAAGAAGCAATGTAGGTAAATCATCTATGATGAATGCCTTAATTGGTCAGGATATTTCTATTGTTGGAGATGCACCCGGGAAAACAACAGAGTCAGTTAAGAAGCCAATGGAATTGCATCCATACGGTCCTGTCATTTTAATTGATACCTCAGGAATTGATGACGCATCTGAACCCGGAACCAGAAAGTTAAGCAAAACTATTAAGGCTATCTCCGGGGCTGATTTTGTAATTGTTGTAATTGAAGCTCAGGAACGTCTTAATAAAGCAGAAAAGGAGATCTTCAGTTATCTTGAAAAATTATCTATCCCGTACCTTATAGCTGTCAATAAAATTGAGCTGGGCATTAATGGAGAACTTCTGCAAGAGATAAAGAAAATGAAGAAAATTCATTTTGAAGTATCTTGTAAGGAGAAAGTAGGCATAACTGAAATAAAAACTAAAATAACCCGGATGCTGCCAAGTGATATTGAACCTCGGTTATTAGGGAATCTTGTAAAACGGGGTGATATAGTAGTCATGGTTGTTCCTTCTGATATTTGTGCCCCGAAAGGAAGGTTAGTAATGTCCCAGGTTCAGACGATCAGAGAAGCTCTCGATGAAGATACGATTGTCATTATATCCAAAGATAAAGAATTGAGATCAGTGTTAGACAACCTTAAAAAAGAACCAAAGCTCGTTGTAACAGACAGTCCATCAATTATGAGAGTCACGGCAGATTTACCAGACCATATTAACCTCACAACATTTTCAATTCTGATGGCTAGATATAAAGGTGAATTGTCGGAATTTGTCAGAGGTATTAAAAGAATTGAAGAACTACAAGATGGGAATAATGTTTTAATTGCTGAAGCATGTACTCATCATTCACTGAAAGATGACATCGGTCATGTGAAAATATCCCAGTGGCTGAGACTTTATACGAATAAAAATCTTAATATTGAAGTTAAATATGGCGAAGATTTTCCTGATAACCTTTCAGATTATAAGCTAATTATCCAATGCAATGGTTGCATCCTAACAAGACATAATATGCTTTCAATACTAAAACAAGCTAAGCTTATGAGTGCCCCGATTATTAACTATGGAGTGTTAATTTCATATATGCATGGAGCTATCCCAAAAGCCCTTTTACCCTTCGAAGAAGCAGTTTTTGAGTGGAAAAGGAAGACGTCGCCAGTTCACTTACAGCTTTAATATCAAATATCCTGCCAGTAATTATTGCTTGCTAATTACAAACAATTACCTAATGTTAATAATCTTTCTCTTTTGAGAGTTATTTTCTAATGTTTAAGAAATTTCTCGTTGATAGGAGTGAAATAATTGGTTTATATGAGTTAATGAAGATATATCTATATTTTTCTTTGGCACTTAATATGAGTGTGTTAGAGCGAAATTTTAAGGTTACGTATAATGCACTCAAAAATATTTGAAGAATATCAACCAAATGATAAAAGCAGCTTAATTCCACTGCTTCAGGATGTTCAGAACATTTATGGATATTTACCGGAGGATGCACTTCAGGAAATATCTGATTATCTGGGGATTCCTCTCAGCAGAGTTTATGGTGTGGCTACGTTTTATAACCAATTTAGATTAATTCCTTTAGGAGAAAATGTGATCAGGGTATGCCGGGGAACTGCCTGCCATGTTAAAAATTCAGCCAATATACTTTATGCGGTAGAAAGTACTTTAAATATAAAGGCCGGTCAGACATCAAGAGATAAGAAATTTTCTATAGAGGTGGTAAACTGTATAGGGGCCTGTAGTATCGCCCCGGTTATTACAATAAATGATGAATATTTCGGAAGATTAACTGTAAAAGAAATACCCGCAATTCTGAAGAAATATAATGGCCCGCCGAAACCCAAGCAGGCTGAATCAACAACAGAGAAGAGTTTAGTATGAAAAATTTCTTAGATAAATGCTGTGGTGAATGCTGGCATACTGCAGAGAAACCATGCGACTTGTTTGTAAGATGCTGTACAGAAGGTCCCTTATGTCATCATGATAAAGAATGCCAGGAAAAGTTCGCAACATTAAACAAAAGATTAAAATATGAAGAGCACGAAGTACCTATTATCTTTATAGGAATGGGAACATGCGGACTTGCATCCGGTGCTCAGAAAGTTGAAGAAGCAATAATTAACGAACTTAAAAAACTGAGTCTTTCAGCTCATATTGAACCTACAGGCTGTGTCGGATTTTGCGCTAAAGAAGTTATTGTAGATATAAAATTGCCTGGTCAGGACAGGATTTCCTATTGCGAGATAACCCCTAAAATAGTTCCTAAACTTATACAGAGGACACTTGTTGAAAAAGGAATCTTCAAAGAAAAACTGCTGGGGACCTATGGCAAACCCACTGAAGATGTTAATTCCATTAATGAAGATCCATTCTTTAAGCATCAGTTAAAAATAGTTCTTGAGCACTGCGGTGTTTACAACCCGGATTCAATAGATACATATCTGGCATATGGGGGTTTTAAAGGATTCGATAAAGTACTCCGGTTGCTGAAGCCTGAAGAAGTTATAAAGGATATACTGACCAGCGGATTGAGAGGAAGAGGGGGTGCCGGATTCCCGACAGGAAAGAAATGGGAGTTAGCATTCAAACAGAAATCAGATCAGAAATATCTTATTTGTAATGCAGATGAAGGGGACCCGGGAGCTTTCATGGACCGCTCTGTATTGGAAAGCGATCCTTACAGAGTAGTTGAAGGGATGTTAATAGGCGCCTTTGCAATAGGGGCATCAAAAGGATATATTTACTGCCGTGCAGAATATCCGCTTGCAATAAAAAGATTGGAAAATACAATCCGACAATGTAAAGAATATGGATTGTTGGGAAATAATATACTTAACAGTGATTTCTGTTTTGATTTAAAGATAAAGAAAGGTGCCGGTGCATTTGTTTGCGGTGAAGAAACAGCCTTGATAGGTTCGATAGAAGGAAGAAGGGGAATGCCAAAGCCAAGGCCGCCTTATCCGGTTGTCGCAGGTTTGTTTGGGAAACCGACTGACATAAATAATGTGGAGACATTTGCTAATGTTGCCAAGATTATGTCTAAAGGAGCCGATTGGTTTGCCTCAATTGGTACTGCAAATTCAAAGGGTACAAAAGTATTTTCCTTAAGCGGTAAGATTAAAAATACCGGATTAGTGGAAGTGCCGATGGGTGTAACTCTTAATGATGTTGTGTTTAAAATAGGCGGCGGTATTCCTTTTAATAAGCAGTTTAAGGCAGTTCAGATAGGTGGTCCTTCAGGCGGATGTTTGCCTACAAGTGTAATGAACACCCAGGTTGATTATGAGTCATTAAAAAGTGTTGGAGCCATGATGGGATCCGGCGGCTTTGTTGTTATGGATGAAGATACTTGTATGGTTGATGTAGCTAAGTTTTTTCTGACATTTATTCAGCAGGAGTCTTGCGGCAAATGTGTGCCATGCAGGGAGGGGACAAAGAGAATGCTTGAAATAATTGAAAGGATTCCCGTTAGTTATAAAAATACTAAGAATAAAAAAGATCAGCTCCAAAGGTTTAAAGGAATCATTCATCTTAAAAGGCTTGCTAACGTAATAAGAGATACATCTCTTTGCGGATTAGGACAGTCAGCTCCAAACCCAGTTATATCCGGTCTTACTTATTTTAAAGATGAATGGGAAAATCACTTATTTGACAGGGAATGCCCGGCAGGAGTTTGTAAAGAACTTTTAACCTATACAATTGATAATAGTTTATGCACAGGCTGCGGAGTATGTGTAAGGAAATGTGCAGTTGATGCAATTATGGGAGAAAAGAACCATGCCCATTACATTGTTGAAGACAAATGTATAAAGTGCGGAATGTGTTTAGAGTCGTGCAGGTTCCAGGCAATAAATGTTAATTAAAATTGAATGTCGGAGACTTTAATGGTCCAGCTAACAATAAATAATATAAAAGTAAATGCAGAAGCAGGCATGACAATACTGGATGCCGCTAAGTCTGTAGGGATTTCGGTACCAACATTATGCCATCTGAAAGATCTTATGCCAACCGGTGCATGCAGAATCTGTTCAGTGGAGGTTGAAGGACAGAGAGGACTAATTCCTTCATGTGCATACCCCGTGTTTGAGGGGATGGTTGTAGATACTAATTCACCCCGGGTAAGAAGAGCAAGAAAAACTATAGTTGAACTGCTTGTTGAAAATCATCCACAGGATTGTCTTATCTGTGTAAGGAATAAGAATTGCGAACTACAGGATCTGAGTGAAAAATACGGACTTCGCGAACACCGTTATGTAGGCGAAACCAAGGCTCATGCAATTGATATTTCAAGTGCGTCGATGGAAAGGGATCCTGCAAAGTGTATACTATGCGGAAGATGTGTAAGAGTATGCCACGAAATTCAGAAAGTCGGAGCGATTGATTTCACTAACCGTGGATTTAACAGTATTGTAACTACACCTTATAACAAAGGGCTTAATGTTAGTGATTGTATTCTGTGCGGACAGTGCATACTTGTTTGTCCTACCGCTGCATTGTCAGAAAAAAGCTCTGTTAAGGAAGTATCTAATGCATTGAATGATAAATCAAAATATGTAATAGTACAGGTTGCTCCAGCAGTAAGGGCTACACTTGGAGAGGAATATAATTTCCCATTAGGTACAGATGTAACAGGACAATTAGTTACAGGTTTGAGGCGGCTTGGATTTAAGAAAGTATTTGATACTAATTTTGCAGCTGATCTTACTATAATGGAAGAAGCAACTGAACTTATAACAAGGATAAAAGAAAATAAAAATCTACCAATGTTTACTAGTTGCTGCCCTGGCTGGGTTAAATTTGCAGAACAGAATTTCCCTGAAATCCTTCCTCATGTTTCTTCATGCAAATCACCTCATGAGATGGAAGGTGCTGTATTGAAAACTTATTATGCCAAGAAGATGGGAATTAATCCTAAGGATATCTTTGTGGTTTCTATTATGCCTTGTACGGTAAAGAAATTTGAATCAGAAAGGACAGAATTATCTGAAAATACACAGCAGGATGTGGACGCAGTACTTACGACCAGGGAACTTGTCAGGTTCTTTAAGATGGTGGGAATTGAATTCGAAGGTTTACCCCAGGACAGTTTTGATAACCCACTAGGTGAATCAACCGGAGCTGCTGCTATTTTCGGCACCAGCGGTGGAGTCATGGAAGCTGCTCTAAGAACTGCCTATTATAAGTTGACCGGTAAGGAACTTGAAAAGATTGAGTTTGAAAGCATCAGAGGTTCCAATGGCTTCAAAGAAGCGGTTATTAATATTGAGGGTACAGAACTGCATATTGCTGTAGTAAACGGAATAGGAAATGTAAGAGAAGTTATAGATGAGATAAAACAAGGTAAGTCTAAATATCAATTCATTGAAGTTATGGCATGCCCTGGCGGTTGTATTAATGGCGGAGGACAGCCAATACATCAGAAACCTGAAAAAGTAGTTAAGAGAATGAAAGCTCTTTACGAGATTGATATAGAAAGTAAAAACAGGAAATCGTACGAGAATGAATCAGTAAAAGCATTATATAAAGAATATTTTATTGAGCCGAATTCACATAAAGCTCATGAGATTCTTCATACTGATTACACAAACAGGAAAAACCTGAACAAATAAACAACTATTAAAGTTGTTGAAAGCAAAATATGAATGTCGGTATAGTCAGTACCATTTTTGATAAATGCAAGAGATGTTACTCTTGTATAAGAGAGTGCCCGGCTAAAGCTATTAAAGTTATTAATGGACAGGCAGCAGTATTGCCCGAAAGGTGCATTGCCTGTGGTCATTGTGTTAAAGTATGTTCCCAGCATGCTAAAAAGATATCAAGTGACATCCCACTTGTTTTTGAAGAACTCATTCCATTCCATACTGTTGCCGCTGTAATAGCTCCTTCTTTTGCCGCATCTTTCCCTGATGATTATAACAAAATTCCTACTGCTTTAAAGAAAATAGGGTTTAGTTATGTAGTTGAAACGGCCTTTGGCGCCGATCTAATCAGCGATTTATATTTACAGGAATATCAGTCTGATAATAAACAGACTATTATTAGCTCTTCATGTCCGGCTGTCGTGAATTATATTGAAAAATACAGAGGGAACCTTGTTCCAAATCTGGCTAAGATAGTATCACCTATGATAGCAATAGGGAAGTACCTTAAAGCAAATTCCAAGGAAGATCTGAAGGTAGTTTTCATTGGCCCCTGTGTTGCAAAAAAAGAGGAATATCTTGAGCCACAGGTAGAAGGAGCTATTGATGCAGTTTTAACTTTTTCAGAACTAAAGAAAATATTCGATAAAGGAAATATCAAGTTAAATGAACTTGAAGAAAGCGAATTTGATCCGCCACATGCATATATGGGGAAATCATATGCACTTGCAGGAGGACTACTGAAAACAGCGAGTATTTCCGGTGATATTCTTGAGAAGGAAATTATTGTAGTCGAGGGAAAGTCGAAGGTATTAGAGATAATAGATGAAATTGTTGATAACAAAATCAACGCAAAGTTTGTAGATATTTTATTTTGTGAAGGCTGCATTAGTGGTCCCGCATTAGATTCTGAACTTAATTACTATTCCAGACGTGAAAAGGTTATCAAGTACATTGATCAAAAAGTATATACAATTGATAAACAAATCTGGAAAAGTCATATATATAACAGCCGTGGTCTTAATCTTATCAGAAATTTTGAAGTGAGGAACCAGCGAAAACCTGAACCACCTGAAAAGAGGATAAAGGAAATACTTGCTGATACGAATAAGTTTTCTGTACAGGATGAATTAAATTGCGGTGCATGCGGATATTCGACATGCAGAGAATATGCAAGAGCGATTGCTAAAGATTTTGCTGAGAAAGAAATGTGTCTCCCTTATTTGATAGATAAACTCGGGAAAGCGTATGATGATCTTAAAGAAACACAGGATCAACTCCAGTCTGCAGAGAAACTGGCATCAATAGGGCAACTTGCAGCAGGTGTAGCACATGAAATAAATAATCCTCTCAGCACAATAATATTATACACCTCAATGCTGAAGAAAGAACTTGAGCAAAAATTGGATAATACACAGGATACCGAAGATCTTTCGCTAATACTTGAAGAAGCTAACCGGTGTAAGAATATTGTTGCAAACCTTCTGAACTTTGCGCGTCAGGGGAAGTTAAAAGTATCTACAATAAATCTGGGGCAGATGCTTTCAAAAATAGTAAAAACTGTAAAGGACAATCCGGTTTACAAAAAAATTGTAATAGTAAATGACAAGCTGAATAATAACTGGTTAATTGAGGGGGACAGCGATCAGTTACAACAGGTATTCATAAACCTGATAAATAATGCCTGTGAAGCCATGGAAGAATCTCCGTCTAAGCAACTGAGTATTAAAATATCAGAAGAGGATAACTATTTAGTTACTGAAATTAAGGATTCAGGACTGGGGATTGAAAAAGAGAATTTTAGCAAAGTATTCACTCCATTTTTTACAACAAAGAAAATAGGTAAGGGAACGGGGCTTGGTTTAGCCATTACATATGGCATTATTAAGATGCATAATGGTTTTATTAATTTCCAGAGTGAACCCGGGAAAGGGACAACATTCATAGTTAAGCTGCCAAAAATTATAGATAAGCGGCTTATTAATTCTGAAATAAAGGTTAATTAAAATGATAACAGAAGATAAAAAAATATTACTTGTAGACGATGATCTGGATTTGCTTGAACAGCATAAACTGCTGCTCGAGTCCAGAGGATTCAAAGTTGTCACAGCAGAGGGAAGTAAAAAGGGATGGGAAGTGTTCAAACAGGAATTACCTGATGCAGCAATTCTTGACCTAATAATGGAAGAGCATGATTCCGGGTTCATTCTTGCGCATAAAATAAAGAAAGATCCTCATGGGAATAAAATTCCGGTCTTTATTCTTACTTCGGCTACATACGTGACAGGATTTAAGTTTGGAGCATCCACCGCTGAAGAAAAAGAGTGGATTAAATGCGATGGGATACTGAACAAGCCGATTATAATAGATGACCTTGTTAAAAAACTTGAAATCTTTTTTAACGAGGCTAAAGTTAAATAATTCAGATGTCTGATAACCAGAAAAAGAAAATACTCATTGTTGATGATGAGAAAAATCTAAGACTCGGAACAAAACGGCTACTTGAAAAAGAGGGTTTTGAGGTTGTTACCGCTGAGAACGGCACTGAGGGAATTGAATTTGGTATTGCTACTGAATTTGATATCGCAATAATAGATATGAAAATGCCTGATTATGATGGGATACAGGTATTAAAGGCTATTATCAAGAAATTTCCTAATACAGTTTGTTTTATAGCGACAGCTTTTGCCAGTTATGACACTGCAATTGAGGCAACAAGGGTTGGGGCGTTTAGTTATATACCCAAACCATTTTCACCGGAAGAACTGCTTCAGCAAGTTAGTAAGGGACTTGAAAAAAGAGAACTAAGTCTTCAGAAAGAGAGCTGGTTGAAGGAAAGAGAGGAGCGTTTACTTGAAGTAGCATTTGAGAAGACGCGGTTAAATACGATAATCAATTCTATATCGGACGGCGTATTAGTTATCAACAAGAATGGCGAAGTTGTTTTATATAACCCGGCTGCATTAAAGTTTCTTTTATTAAAAAACATTGCAATAGAAGAATATATAATTGATAAACTCCCTGAAAAGATGGCAGAGCAGGTTAATGAATTCCTGAAATCTCATGAAATAATTAAAAGATCTTTATCAGTACAGTTACAGATGAAGCAGGAAAATGATTTATTTATTGAAGCAACATCATCGCCTGTGCCTGCACATGATGGTTCGCTTGCCGGAATTGCTATTGTAATAAAGAATATTACTGAACTTAAAAAAATAGAATTCCTTAAATCACAGTTTGTTTCAATGGTATCGCATGAATTAAAAGCTCCTATTGCTGCTGTATACGGTTATCTTAAATTGATAGCTGATAAAACAATTCTCATTGATCCAGTTAAAGAAGGCGAATTTATTAATAGATCTATATATCGCCTTGATTCTTTGTTAAAGATGGTGAATGACCTGCTTGATATTTCAAGAATGGAAATGAAAAACACTCAGAGAGAAATTAAGGAAATTGATTTACCTGATATTATTAAGAGCATTCTTGAATTGTTCCAGCTTGATATTAAAAAGAAAGGCATTGGTGTAGTTATTGAAAATGAGGAAAACATACAATTCCTGAGTGGTGATAAAGATGAGATTACACGTTTATTTACGAATTTGATAAGTAACGGGATTAAATATAACAAACAGAACGGGTTGCTTAAGATAAAGTTTTGCAATGAGAACGATTACATAGTTACTGAAATCAAAGATTCAGGTATTGGTATGAGGCCCGACGAGAAAGCAAAGCTGTTCCATGAATTTTTCAGGGCAAAGAATGAGTTTACCAAAGATATAAGCGGTACGGGTTTGGGGTTATCAATTGTGAAAAGAATAGTTGATTCCTATGCAGGTAAAATTGAAGTAAACAGCGATTATGGAAGCGGGACAGCTTTCCGTGTATTTCTGCCTTCGGTAAAGACAATGAATAAAAAAGAAATTTCTGATAAAAAAATAATCAGTTAAAATAAATAATACAAACATTCATAAATAGAAGGAATAAATCATTATGGCGAAAATAGCTATCATCGATGACGATCCTGACATCCTCGACGCCAGCAGTTTAGTATTAACTTCGAAAGGATACGAAGTAATAACTGCACAAAACCCGGATGATGGATACAAAATCGTAGCAGAAAACAAACCAGACTTAATCATACTTGATGTTATGATGAATGAACCGGATGACGGTTTCTTTCTGGCACAGAAGTTCAGAAAGAATAAAATAACAACACCTATCATTATGTACACATCAATCTCCAAAGCAATCGGGATTGATTATGGTATTAATGAAATGGTGCCTGTAGATGAGTATGTAGAAAAACCGATTTCGCCGGAGCAGCTCATTGAGAAGGTAGAGAAACTTTTACATCAACATATAGAAAGGTAATGTATGTTAGTTTATGAAAAAAATGCTATGTCGCAGGATATAGAACAGCTTGTTGAAAAATATGGAACTGAAAGATCTGCTCTGATGCAGATACTTCAGGATATCCAGAGGAAATACAAATATGTTTCCGATTTTGCCCAGCAGGAGGTAGCCAGGTTATTAAATATTCACCCTGTTGAAGTTAACAGTGTAATCTCATTTTATTCATTTCTTCATTCACAGCAGTGCGGAAGAAATACGATAAAACTATGTCAGACTATTTCCTGCGATATGGCAGGCAAGGAAAAGATAGAAAAGGCATTGCAGAGAGAACTGGGGATTTCATTTGGAGAAACTACTCCTGATAAGAAATTCACCCTGGAGCATACAAACTGTATCGGGATGTGCGATCAGGGGCCAGCTATGTTAGTGAACGAGAAGGTTTATACCAAACTCGATCCCGAAAAAGCTGTTAATATTTTAAAAGAAGTAAAGTAGGGAAACAACATGGAAACAAATTTTGAAGTAACAAAAAAGAGAACTGGTCCCGTTTTGTTTTCCAAATATACCCGCGGAGAGGGTATCAGGAAGGCGTTAAACGGTTCCCGAGAAGATATATTATTTGAACTGAAAGAATCAGGATTAAAAGGAAGAGGCGGTGCCGGATTCCCAACTTCGACGAAATGGATGCTTGTAGCGGCTTCTACTGCTGTCAAGAAATACGTTGTTTGTAATGCTGATGAAGGTGAACCCGGTACATTTAAAGACAGAGTACTCCTAATGGAATATCCTGAGCTTGTATTTGACGGAATGGTAACCGCAGGTTATACAATCGGGGCAAAAACCGGAATACTTTATCTGCGCGGCGAATATGAATATATGCTTGAGCAGCTTGAAGAATATCTTATGAAGATGAGAGACGATAATTTACTTGGTAAAAATATATTAGGTAAAAAAGGTTTCGATTTTGATATAAGCATCAGGCTTGGATCAGGCGCATATGTCTGTGGAGAAGAAACAGCATTAATAGAATCACTCGAAGGACACAGAGGTGAACCCAGGAATCGTCCACCGTATCCTGTAAATACAGGTTACCTTGGATATCCAACAACTGTAAATAATGTTGAAACACTTGCTTCAGCTCCTCACATAGTATTGAAGGGAGGAGAATGGTTTAAGAGGTTTGGCACAAATAAATCCACGGGGTCAAAGTTATTTTCTATATCCGGTGACTGTGAAAGACCAGGAGTATATGAACTTCCCTGGGGGACATCAGTTACCGAAGTGCTGACACTTGTAGGAGCAAAAAGCACCAAGGCTGTTCAGGTTGGAGGAGCTTCAGGAATATGTATTCCTAAAGCCCAGTTTAACAGAATACTTGGATATGAAGATGCTGCCACGGGCGGATCGATAATTATATTCGATGAAAGCCGTGACATGCTTCATGTACTTAAGAACTTTATGGAGTTCTTTGTAGAAGAATCATGCGGTCAGTGTACACCCTGCAGAATAGGAAATACCAAACTTCTGGAAGGAGTAGAAATGATCAGGAAAGGGGAATATACATTCGGTTATATAAATACATTGAAAGATCTTGGAAGGACAATGCAGGTTGCATCGAAATGCGGATTAGGGCAGTCCAGTCCCAATGCTTTCATCTCAATACTTGAAAATTTCAAGGAAGAGATATTCTTTAAAAACGGAAACGGGAGGAAGTAATGTCTAAAGAAAATAATCCCAGGATACCGGTAAGCCAGCAGCCTTTTCAGGTTCAGAAACCGGAAGATACATCAACAATCGGCGGAATGATTTCAGTTGAAATAAATGAAAAGAAAATATCTATACCTCTTGGTACAACAATTCTGGAAGCCTGCAAGGAAAACCAGATACATATACCTACACTGTGCCATCATTCTGATCTCTGTATGGCAGGAGTTTGCCGTATTTGCGTTGTAGAAGTAGAAGGAATGAGGACTCTTCAGACAGCATGTTCTTTTCCTGTAACATCGCCTATGAAAATCAAAACTTCTACGCCAAACGTAAGAAAAGCGAGAAGGCATATTATCGATCTTCTGCTAAGTGAACATTACGGTGAATGTTATTCATGCTCAAGAAATAGTAACTGCGAACTCCAGTCTCTTGCAAAAGAATATGGAGTAGATGGATATACATTTGGTCATGTGCAGGAACCCAGGTATCCAATAGACAGGTCGTCGGCATCAGTTGTAAGAGACATGAATAAATGTATACTCTGCAAGAGATGTGTAAGGACATGCATTGATCTTCAGGAAGTCGGATGCCTGGAAGCAATTGACAGGGGTCATGAAACCCATGTTGGTACCTTCTTAGATAAACCGCTAGCGGATGTAGTATGCATAAACTGCGGTCAGTGTATTAACCGCTGTCCAACAGGTGCATTAAGAGCAAAAGATCCAAGTGATGAAATCTGGAATGCAATAGATGATCCTAAGAAACATGTAGTAATACAAACAGCACCATCACCCCGCGCAGCGATAGGAGAAGAATTCGGAATGGAAGCGGGGCATTATTATACGGGAGAAATGAATACTGCTTTAAAGAGAATAGGATTCGATAAAGTATTCGATACAGATTTCACAGCAGATCTAACTATTATGGAAGAAGGAACAGAACTTTTGAACAGGCTTAAGAAAGCTATAGTTGATAAAGACGAAACAGTTAAGCTTCCACAATTTACTTCATGTTCACCCGGATGGATAAAATACATAGAGCATTTCTATCCGGAATATCTTGATTATTTATCAACTGCAAAATCACCTCAGCAGATGTTTGGAGCTGTCACTAAAACATTCTATGCCAGAGAAGCAAAGATAAATCCTGAAGATATAGTTACAGTAGCATTGATGCCATGTTCAGCGAAGAAGTTCGAATGTGACCGTCCTGAAATGAATTCATCAGGATTCAAGGATGTTGATTACGGGCTTACCACACGAGAGATGGCTCAGATGATAAAGGAAGCAGGTATTTACCTGCCTGAAATGCCCAAGACCCATTTTGATGCTCCATTTGGAGATGCTTCAGGCGCAGGGCTCATATTCGGTGCGACCGGCGGAGTTATGGAAGCTGCTTTACGTACAGTTTATGAATTAGTGACCGGAAGAGAAGTTCCGTTCAAAAACCTGGAAATTATACCATGCCGTGGTTTTGAAGGTATAAAACAGGCATCAGTGAAACTCGAAAATGTAGTTGATGCATATAAATGGCTCGAAGGTGTCGAGGTTAAATTTATGATCGCGCATGGAACTGCCAACGCAAAAATCGTTATGGAAATGCTAAAGAAAGGCGAACTGAATGATGTACATTTCATAGAGATAATGGCATGTCCAGGCGGTTGTTTAGGCGGCGGCGGTCAGCCAATACCAACTTCTCTAGAAATCAGGCAAAAAAGAGCAAATGCTATATACGGTGAAGAAGAAACACTTCCTATAAGAAAATCACATGAGAATCCTTATGTAAAGATCTTATATGAAAAATTCCTCACTGAAGGGCCGTGCAGTAAATTGAGTCATAAGTTACTGCATACGCATTATACAAAACGAGGTAAATTTATATCGTAGTTTATCTTTTTAGTGACCTCCGGGGTTGAAAAGCTCCGGAGGTTTTTTATCTTGAATAGCAAAAATAATTAAGTCGTTTATTCCCCACTGTTGGGATTATCATTCTGAAGAGTGAAATTCCTGAAGAATCCCATAGATTCTTCGTTTAGCTCCAAGTAACGGGAATGAGATTCTTCACTTCACTTCGTTTCGTTCAGAATTACATCATTTATGTCATTTCATTTTGAATAAGCCAAAGTTTTTTTCTATTAGGATGACATATGAGAACTTTTTCGAGTGAACTCATATTGGAAATGGGAATATTTTTTATATATTAAAATATATGAATATGATTCATTTAGTCCCCACCTGGGCCCGGCATTATGATGAGTTCTGGGAATCAATAAAAGCAAGGAATGCCTGGTTTATAAAGCTTCGGTACGTGGCTGTTTTAATGCTTATTTCTTTTCTATCATTTACGACTTTCATTTTCAGGATAAAATTCTCACCAACCCAATTCTACGCTATAAGTGCGGTTGCAGTATCGATAGGGTTGTATAATTTGTTATTGATTAGACTGCAGAAGTACCTCAAAAATTCTGATGTTGGATTTAACCCTATCCATTTTTCAATAATTCAGATGGTGCTTGATCTTACGGCATTAACTTTATTAGTTTATTATACAGGGGGGATTGAGAGTCCGCTTTTTCTACTTTTCGTTTTCCATATGGTTATTGGCAGTATTATTCTGCCTGAATATGTAATTTACGGTACAGCAGGGGTGGTAATAATTATTTTCTCAGGTTTAGTATTCCTGGAATATTTTTCCATCATTCCACATCATTTTGTAGCAGGCTTCCTTGTATTTCCTTTTTATAATAATATTTCATTTATTTCAGTATTTCTGATAGTATTTGCATTTTTATTAATTGTGACAGTAATGCTTACAAATGGAATTGCAAGAGAACTATATAAAATGGAGGAAAACCTGCTTGATTCACTCGACAAGCTTAAAGCAGCGGAAATAGAAAAAGAGAACTATATAACCGGGGTCGTTCATGAAATAAAAACTCCTATTGCAGCAGTGCAATCATATCTTGATCTTATACTGCAGAAATTTGTGGGACCTATAAGCAGTCAAATGGAAGATAAATTAAAAAGGACAAGAGTAAGGTCGGACGAAGCAATCCAGATGATTAATAATATTCTAAAGATAAGCAGGCTGAAGCTTCTTGATGACATGCCGACTGATGAACTTGATCTTAAAAGGTTAATCTGTTCGGCTCATGAAAAACTTAAGATGCAGATTGAGGCAAAGGAGATTGACTTTAGTTTAAAGGATAACAGGAAATTCAAAAGAAAAATGATGGGAGATAAATTTCTTTTAGAAATCGGTTTTTCTAATATTATTTCGAATGCGATTAAGTATGCTGATAAGGGAGGGAAAGTTGTTATCACAATGGAAGATAGTGAGGAAGGGACAGAGATAAAATTCTGTGATAACGGAGTAGGTATACCTCAGTCTGAAATAGAAAATATATTCAAAGAGTTTTTCAGGGGTTCAAATATAAGACATAAGGGATACGAGGGGGTTGGACTTGGACTTTCAGTAGTGAAACAAATAATAAAAAGACATGGCGGCACTATAAAAGTTGAGAGTCCTTCGCAATTTGCTGATGTTAATCATCCGGGGACCTGCTTTATAATTAACTTTCCTGCTCTAACCACCTGACGATTCCAGAAACATTTCCCAGGGCCATATGTTTAATAGTATCCATAGTTAAGTTCTAAGATCAGTTATTGTTAAGGACTATTACCAAAATGACACGTTATTGGTCATGGAGCTGTCTCAAAAGCTGTTAAAAAGCTGTTCAAAACCTGTTGATTAGGTGTTCGGCCTCTGTTCCTTCTAAATTGATTTTTAAGGAAATTTTGGAGTTAGGGGAGGTAGGGACCGAAAAGAACAACAATAAAAAAAAGAACCCCTCTACCTTTAAACCATCGACATGTCGATTTTCATGCATGGGAAGGCTTATGCATGAATACGAGGGTTTGGGAGGTATATTTAAACCTCTGATATAATGAAAACCTCTGAGGTTAATGAAAACCTCTGAGGTTTAAGACAAATGAATAGGCCTATATTTGTTATTAGCATTTCTCCCTGTTTTTACCGCAGATTTTACTGTGCGGGAAGCAAAGAGGGGAGATGCTGAAAAAAAACAGTCCACTATATATTAATATCATAAGAGATCATTTTTTGTCAAAAGGTTATGGATAGGGCAAAAAGTGAAAGTATTAGGGAGTATTGGATCACATTTGAAGAAAATTCATAGAATGTAAAATGTATATTTTCTGACTTTTGTATACGTCTTTGGATTATTGTCTCCTTATATTTGAAACGTAAGTTTTAACTTGTTCTTACATTCGGTATAACTAATTTATATGGAGAAGAAACGATGCAAAAACGAAAACTTGGAAAAAGCGATATTGAAGTTTCAGCTATAGGGCTTGGCTGTATGGGAATGAGTTCTGCATATGGAGCACCAGATGATGTAGAAAGTATTGCAACATTAAATTATGCATTAGACCTTGGAATTAATTTTTGGGATACTGCTGATGTTTATGGGAATGGTGTAAATGAGGAATTGATTTCTAAAGTACTTATACCAAACCGTAATAAGATTTTTATAGCAACAAAGTTTGGATTCCGAGCAAGAGGCAGCGAAGGGAATGCTTTTGCAGGTGGAGAAAATTATGTAGATGCTTCGCCGAATTGGATGAAGGAGGCCGTTGAGAAGAGTCTTAAGCGATTGAAAACAGAGACAATAGATCTTTATTATGCACACCGTGTAGACCCAAAAGTTCCAATTGAAGAAACAGTCGGAGCAATGGCTAAACTGGTCAAAGAAGGTAAAGTACGTTACCTGGGATTAAGCGAATGTACTCCTGACGATTTAAGAAGAGCATATTCGGTACATCCAATAACTGCATTACAAAGCGAATATTCTCTACTTACGCGAGAGGTTGAAAAAGAAATACTGCCGTTAACCAAAGAGTTGGGTGTAACGTTTGTTTCATTTGCTCCATTAAGCCGCGGGTTGATTACCAATAAATTAGATGTAAGTTCTCTTACTTCAAAAGACTTCCGTGCTAATTTGCCAAGATACCAGGGAGAGCATTTAGAAAATAACCAGAAGCTATCAGCTGCTTTTGCAAAATTCGCTGAAAGTAAAAACTGTACACCTGCCCAGATAGCAATTGCATGGGTAATGGTTCAGAGCGATAATATTATTCCTATACCCGGAACAAAAAAGAGAAAATACCTGGAAGAAAATGCCGGAGCTGCTAAGGTAGAATTGACAACAAAAGACTTAGAAGATATTGATGCAATCATTAAGAAATATCCAAATATTGGTCCTCGTTACAGTTCACGTGAAAATAAATTTGTTAAAAAATAATTATTTATATTATATATATTCTTTGTAAACGCCTTAACTTATATTAAAAAGGAACATTCATGTTTAATTTTGATTTTTATAATCCAACACGCATTTTCTTTGGTAAAAACAGACTTGGAAATATTGATAAATTTGTCCCGGCTGATGCCAGAGTATTAATAACTTATGGAGGAGGAAGCGCCAAAAAGAGCGGTCTTATTGATAAGGTTAAAACCGAACTTGGGCAGAGAAAAGTATACGAATTTGGTGGTATCGAAGCCAACCCCCACTATGAAACATTAGTAAAAGCAGTTGAAATTGTCCGAAGCGAAAGAATTGATTTTATTCTTGCAGTTGGGGGAGGCTCTGTAATTGATGGTACCAAATTCATATCACTTGCTACACATTTCAAAGGAGACTTATGTGATTTATTGAAGTTTGGTTTCAGGCCTATTCCGCTTGATGTAGTAAATAAAGTTGTTCCATTCGGTACAGTTTTAACATTGCCAGCTACAGGATCAGAAATGAATAATGGAGCAGTAATCAGTTATGAACACGGGAAATTTTCGGTTATGTGCGAATTAACGTTTCCTAAATTCTCAATATTAGACCCAACGATTACTTTTACGCTTCCTAAAATTCAGGTTGCCAATGGTGTAATTGATGCATTTATTCATACAACAGAGCAATATACCACATTCCCAGTCGATGCCAAATTACAGGACCGAATAGCTGAAGGAATATTACAGACGCTGATTGAAATTGGTGAGACAACAGTAGCAGAACCGGAGAATTATAATGCCCGTGCAAATCTTGTCTGGTGTGCAACCATGGCGCTGAATGGTATAATTGGTACAGGAGTACCCCAGGATTGGACGACTCATATGATCGGGCACGAACTTACCGCGTTATTTGGTATCGATCATGGTCAAACATTAGCAATAATATATCCAGCTGTACTTGAAGTAAGACTCGTTCAAAAACGTGCTAAACTCCTGCAATATGCCGAACGTGTTTGGCATATAGAGAAAGGGAGCGAAGATGAAAAGATAGATTTGGCAATCCAAAAGACAAGAGATTTCTTTGAAAGCCTTGGAGTAAAGACCCATCTTTCACAATATGGTGTAACTGCTGATAAAATTTCGAAAGTCGTGGGACAGTTAAAAGAACATGGTTTAACAGCGCTTTCAGAAACCCAGGATCTGACTCTGGATATAAGCCAGGAGATTCTTGAAAAAGCTATGTGATTAGCCTGAATTAGTTCGTTTACTAAGGAGACTCGATTATTTAATAATTTTTATTAAAATTTAATCCTCTGAAATGTATTCGCATCCTTCAGGAATTTCGGGTCTAACCAATAAAACATCTTCTTTAAGCAAGGCAACCTTGCCCGGTTCCATTCCTTTCTTTTTTACGACGTATTTCTTCTGACAAAAGGAAACGGGTGAGATGCCGGCAGTTTTTGCTTTGCTATGGTATGCTGCAAGTGCAGCTGTTTTCTTGAGAATATTTTTTGGCATGTTTTCTTTTGTGTTGTCATTACGCAGGACAACATGCGAGCCGGGGACACTACGTGCATGGAACCAATAATCATTCTGTTTAGCAAACTTTACGGTCAGCAGGTCATTATTCTGTGAATCCTTTCCCACAAATACCTGGTATTTTCCATCGATTATATATCGCTTGAATTTATTCTTCAAATCTTCTGTTGTAGTATTACTTTCAGCAGGGTTTAATTTAAGGTCTTTCATAATGGTTTTTAGTTTTTCTTTATCTTCAATATTTTCAAGAGTACTGTCAATTAATTTTAATTTATTGTACTCTTTCAATGTTATTTGTTTACGGACAATAGCTTTTTCATGTTGAGTCTTGTCATCTTTAGCTTTCTCAAACCAGCGCTGCGCGTTTTTGTTAGGCTGAAGTGAAGGATTCAGGGGGATTTCAATTTCACTTCCGTCATATATATCTTCAACCAGCACAGATTCCATGTGAGGTTTTATTTGGTGCAAATTAATAAGAAGAAGGTTGCCGTATTTATTATAAAGAGTTTCTTTGCTTTCCTTACTTAATACAGCATCGAGGTTATTCAGTTTTACAGCAAGTTTCTCTAACTCTTTTTTAAGATGCCTGGTAATAATTTTCTTTATATCAATGAAATCTTCCAGATAATATTTCTTTCTGAGATAAAACTGTAAAGCTTCACTGGTTGAATCAAATATATTTTTTTCGAAAAAGGGAATTGAAGTAAAACAGTCAAATGCAGGTTGAAGGATTCCAAATTTATCTAAGAAGAATACTGCAGGCAGACTTTGTTCAATTTCCTGAATAAACCCGGTCAATTCTTCCTCTGCAGTTTTGGCTGAACTTTCTAACCTGAATTTAAGTTCATTAGTAATTTCTTTCCCTATGAAAGGATATTTCTTCCTTATTGAATCAGGAGTATCATTTTCATCGGTTAGAAAATGAGGGCAGGTATATTTGTCAGTAAAATGTAATGTTTTAATTTCATTTATAAGATCATTCTCAGCAGGTTCAACAAACTTTTTAAAAGGATGTATTTGTGAATCATTACTAATAAAAACAACATTAGTATATTTCCCCCTTATTAGGAAGTAAATAGAACCTTTATTTAGTGAGATTTTAATTATTCTGTCATATAATGCTATTTCTACAGAATAAATTTCGGCTGGGAGGTATGGTTCAAAAAAGCTAACACTGTTCTTTTTAGCCCTGCGGAATTTGCTTTTTAGCATTACATAGGGATTGCCAGGATTCACACAAATCTCTACGAATTTTTCAGATTTCCCTGCTTTTAGTGAAAGAATGAGCTTATCTTTATCCTGTGAGAAAGCGTCAGTTAGAATATTGCCTTTAAGCTCAATATTTGCTTCTCCAATGAATCTGGAGAGGAAAAAGAAATTTTTATACATAATGACAAGTTATCAATTTAAAATTAAAAAGCACAGATTCTTCGCTCCCCCGACAGGTAGAGACACGCGCTCAGAATGACAAAGAACAATAAAAGAAATGACAATTTAGCATGATGGATAAAAATCAGGTCAGAAAGTTATCCCCTTAAAAAGCAATAAGTTTGTTTATATTAAATACAATTGTTATTATAAAAATTCTAATAAATCATTTTAGGCTGCCATAATTACCTATGAGGATATTTGTGGTACTATTTATTAATATTCCGATAAATATATATGACAGATAAAAATACAAAGAAGTTAGATTCTGATGGAAATTATTCCATAGATACTGGAAAAAACATACGAGAGAATGAAATAACGAGAAATCTTAGAGAAATTGTGGATTATAAATATGCTTTGGATGAATCAGCAATAGTAGCAATCACTGATCAGAAGGGAATAATTAAACATGTAAATAATAACTTCTGTAAAATCTCAAAATACAGTGCAGAGGAATTGATTGGGCAGGACCACCGCATTATTAACTCAGGTTATCATCCAAAAGAATTTATACGTAATCTTTGGGTAACAATTGCCAACGGAAAGATCTGGAAAGGCGAATTAAAAAACCGCGCTAAAGATGGCAGTATTTATTGGGTCGATACAACGATTGTTCCATTTCTTGATGAAAAGGGAAAGCCATATCAATATCTGGCAATAAGGTCTGATATTACATACAGGAAAAAAGCTGAAGAGAATTTAGAGAAAAGTCTGAAAGAAGTCTCAGATTACCAATACGCGCTTGATGAATCGAGTATTGTATCTATTTCAGACAAGGATGGTATAATAACACACGTTAATGAAAATTCATGTAAGATATCGAAATACACAAAAGAGGAATTGATAGGACAGAATCACAGAATATTCAATTCTGGTTATCATTCAAAGCAATTTTTTGGAGAGTTATGGAATAGTGTATTACAGGGTAAAATATGGCGTGGAGAAATAAGGAATAAAGCTAAGGATGGGTCATATTTCTGGGTAGATGCTACAGTTGTTCCTTTTCTTGATGAAAACAAAAAACCTTACCAGTATGTTGCGATCAAATTTGATATAACCGCACGTATTGAGGCAGAAGAGATTATTAAAGCAGCCTTACGTGAAAAGGAAGTGCTTTTAAGAGAGCTTTATCACCGTACAAAAAATAATATGCAGGTCATCTCTTCCATACTTAACCTGAAAGCAGCGACACTCCAGGATGAAAAAACAATAGAAATATTGGAAGATATGGGGAACAGGATTAAAACGATGGCTATGGTACATCAGAAACTTTATCAGTCCCAGGATCTTTCAAGTGTTGATCTTAAAGAATACATTAAAGATATATCGGGTTTATTGATCAGCAGTTATGCTTCTGAATCCGAAAAAATAAAACTAACATTGAACTTAGAGAGTATTCATGTCTCAATAGATACTGCAATCCCATGCGGGTTGATTGTAAATGAGATAATTACAAATTCATTAAAACATGCTTTTCCCGGAGGCAGAGAAGGGGAGATTTATATTAGATTATTCAAACAGGAAGACGGTCTAATAGAATTAGAAATATCTGATAATGGTATAGGAATTCCTGCAGGATATGATTTTGAAGCGGGGGACACGCTTGGAATCCAGGTATTTAAAAGCATAGCAGAAGAACAAATGAATGGGGAAATTCAGTTTGACACAAAGAATGGAGTGAAATTCATAATTCGTTTTAAAGAAAACGGGGGAGACAAAGCGTAAGAAGGAAGGAGGAGCAGAGATTCTTCACTCCACTTCATTCCGTTCAGAATGACAATGAGTTTGCTAAGAAAGACAGAGGAGCAGAGATTCTTTTCTCTGCTCCTAATGACAAGGAGGAGATTCTTCACTCCACTTCCCGCCAAAGGCGGGCAGACTGTTCCGTTCAGAATGACAAATTAATGAACTCAGAATGATAAATTAATTGACAAACTTATTTCTTTTGTGTTGACAACTCTTCTAATGCCTGTTGTAATTTTTCAAGTTCCCTGGCAGCTTCGGCAAATTTCTTATCTCCCGTGTACCTTAGATAATTATTATAGGCAGTATTGGCTTCTTTGACTTTATTCTGCCACGAAGAATTATCAGAACTTGTAAGCTGCGGATTCTGATTCGATTGAGTTGCACTATTTCCAGCCAGTTTCTGGACGTTGGGAGATTTAGTAAATAATCCATTCATGGCGTCTTCAAAAGTTTTAGCATAGCTCATATTTTCTTTTTGCATTACAACAACGAGACGCAATTCAGGATAAGCGGCAGTTTCCGCCTGCAGATAAATAGGTTCAACATAGAAGAGAGTATTGTTGACAGGGATAGCCAGAACATTACCTCGTATAACTTTAGAGCCATGCTGATCCCAAAGGGTCAGCTGGCCGGAGAGGAAACTATCCTGATCTATTTTTGTTTCAACCTGCTGCGGGCCGAGTACCATCTGATCTTTAGGGAACTGGTATGAAATGAACTGGCCGTAATTATCCGGATCGCACATTCCTGCAATCCATCCAATAAGCACCTGTCGGTTTTTAGGCGTAAATGGGAGCATCTGCACAAATTGTTCTTTATCAGTACCTGGAAGCTGCCACATAATATAATATGGTTCAACTGGTTCGATCTGATTATAATATTTAGCTGTGGCGCGTACCCAAAGATCTTCCTGATTATAAAATACAGTCGGGTCAGTCATATGATATTTTTCATAAACAGTTCCCTGAGTAAGGAGCATTTCAGCGGGATAACGAATATGGGCAAGCAAATCTTTTGGCATCTGACTTTTATCTTTGAACAGGTTGGGATAAATTTTGCTCCAGACTTTAATAATAGGGTCATTATTATCAATGATGTAAAAATCAACTGTTCCATCATAAGTGTTAATAACAGCTTTTACAGAATTACGGATATAATTTATACCCGCGAGAAAATCGCTGAACTGGGTATTAAGTTCCTGAGTGTTATTTCCCTCCTTATACTGAATAGTTTCGACATTATTAAAAGGCTGGCTATAAGGGTAATAATCAGAAGTAGTATAAGCATCAACCATCCAATAAAGTTTACCTTCCGAGAGAACTATATAGGGATCCTTATCAAAATTAAGGAAAGGAGCGAGGAGTTTTACCCTATCGAGAATCTGTCTGTGAAACATAATACGACTTTTTTCAGTAGGATAATCAGAGAAAAGGAAATTGGTTCCGTCAAATTTCCAACCATAAAGAAATTTTCTGAAGAAACTTGACAACTCAACACCACCTTTACCGACATAATTTGTATAAACATTATCTTCACCACTCGGGTAATCAAACTCTTTGGTTTTAGAATTAACGACAACCGGAGTTCTGGTTTCTTCACCAAAATATATCTGTGGTTGTTTAACTTCAAGAGACGGATATTCACTCACTGGCGGGATATCTTTTATCAGCAGGTGAGGCAGGCCCTGTGGAGTGAATTCATTAACTTCAGCCATGGTTATACCATAACCATGAGTATATTCAAATCTTTTATTAACGAATGTCTGACTTTGTTCGGGAAGGTTTTCAATATTCATTTCCCTGGCAGTAACCATTACCTGTCTTGTTTTACCATCAATTTTATAACGGTCAACATCAACATTCATAAACTCATAATAAAGACGGATAGTCTGGAACTGTTTATAAACTGCTTCCAGAGCTTTATAATCCCAAAGGCGGATATTTGAAAAAATATTTGGATACTGATTGACTGTTTCCTGAGTAAGGGTGCCGTTCATCGGGTATTCTTTTTCAACAACTTTATCCAGTGCAAAGCCAGATCTTGTGAACTTGATATTATTTAATATATAGGGACGTTCAAAAGTTATTTGGTTAGGTTCTACCATAAGTTTATCAAAGGCCATGGGAACTACGGTGAAGGCAAGAAACCAAATGACAATTATAAGAATGGCGGGACTAATTAAAACCATAACATAAGAGCGTTCAGGGGCTATTCGGAACTTCCTGATAAAATAACGCTCAGTTTTCTTCCGGAAGAAAGGAATAAGAAGCCAAATGCCCGTAATAAAAAGGAGAATTATGACTACTGAATACGCAGGTAAAAGGATATTGACATCTGTCCAACCCGGACCAGCAACAACACCTGAGGTAGAATACATCAGATGATAGCGGCTTAGAAATCTTCCTATAATAAGTAAAAAGATAAACACTGCAGGTGTAAAAAATAAAGGAGAGAAAGTATTTTCAGATTTAACTTCAAGGTCAACAGGGAAATAAAAGAAAATATTATTCTCCTGAAAGTGAATAAAGTGAGCAAGAAAAGAGGCAATTACCGCTATAACTGAAATTGAGAGAAGCAGGCCATAAAGAGAATCATAAAAGGGGAGAGTGAAAAGATAAAAGCCGACATCTTTGCCAAGAATAGGGTCAGTAATGCCGGTGGATACACCATTCCAGAATTTTAAGATCACATCCCAGTCAGAATAGCCCCAAAAACCTCCTATTACAATTGCAAGAAGATAAGTAAACATTTTAATAATATGATGTCTATTTGCAAAAGATAAGGTTAAAAGGTATATAAAGATAAAAGCAAAGAGAGCTCCGGCAGCGGCGAAACCAATATTAGCGATATTAGTAACCCAGAACCTGTCTGCATAACCGAGGTTTTCGTACCATAGGGCTTCTCCCCAAAAGTCCATAAACCAGAAGAAAGAGATGGAAAGGATTGCTATGACGGCGCCGATAACAGTTTTAACTTTCTGATGCAGCTGAATTCCTTTAAGGATGAAAAACAGAGCTATACCAAGCAGTACGAGCAAAAGGGCTATATACATAAGAATATCCTCCGGGGATCAAAAAAATCAATATAAAAATAGTTTGTAGGCGAATTATCAAAGAATAAAAATTAAAGCAATAGAAAATGTAACTCTTTTTAATGATATACTACAATAAATAAATACATTGTTGGATACGACATTTTTCAATAATTTTATCCTTCTTCATTAAAATAGTTTTTTTCCCAGCCATAATATTTCGATTTTAGTATATTAGGAGAGCGAGTTTCTTAGGAAAGTATCATAGGTCACAACTGAGTAATTAAACTGGTGACTTGAATTAATCCAATTTATATTATTAATTAAAAGATTTTTTAGCTATAGTGAAGATAATTTCAATACTAAAACTTTTCGGAATATTGTTAATATTCTTTCAAAGTTGGTCAATAAGTTATAGCCGGCAATATACTGATTTGGCAATAGATACAACCTCAGTTACAAATGAGATTAAACCTGATTCAGCAGTAAATGTTGAAAAGCCAGTGAAATGGCATCAGATGTTTAGTAACATCCCCTCTGATTATTCCAGATTTTTCAGAAATACATTCAGTGAAGGAGCAATTCCTTCTTTATTAACAGTTGGTGCTTTAACAGGAGCATTATTGTTTATTGATGAACAAGGATGGAAGGACAATAATATATTATTTAATAAATCTGTTTTAGATCATAAAATTTCCGACATAACAGTAAATATAGGAGATGGAAAATATCAAATATTAGCCGCAACATTGTTTGCAATACCCGGTTTAATATTCAATGATAAAACCGCAATTCGTACAGGCAGTAATATAGTTGAAGCAGTTATTACAACAGGTTTATTTGTACAGGTATTAAAAAGGATGACAGGGAGACAAAGTCCAGCGGCTTCCACTGAAAACGGAGGAGATTGGGATCCCTTCCCAAGTATACGGCAATATCAAAAAAATCAACCATCGTTCTATTCGTTTCCTTCGGGTCATCTTTCTACGGCCACGGCGGTGATTACTGTAATAGCAAATAATTATCCAAATGAATCCTGGATCAAACCAGTAGGTTATCCATTACTGGGGTTGTTATCGGTTTCTTTAGTAAGCAAAGGAATGCATTGGTACAGTGATTTTCCTTTAGCTTTTTTCCTTGGTTATTCGTTTGGTAACATTATAGCTCCTGAAAGAGAATCTGTTTCCGGAGACAAAGGAAAGACCACCTTATCAGTAATCCCCTCGATAACAAATGATGGAATTCGATTAGGGTTTTCGTTTAAGTTTTAGACTTATGTGCTTTTAGGTACAAAAAAGCTGAGGATTAATAATTGAGTATTATGAGAAGGGGGGATAATGCAAATTAAAAGGGACAATTACTGTATTATGATTTATCTATAAAAATACTTATCATATCGAGAAGCGATTCTTTTGAATATGGTTTTGATAAGTAACCATCGCAGCCGGCGGCCAATGAATTTTGTTTATCTGATTCAAATGCATGAGCGGTAACAGCAATGATAGGTATATGGGAAAATTCTTTAGATGCTTTTAGTACTTTAGTCAATTCCAATCCATTCAGACTTCCTTTGATTGAAATATCCATTAATATCAAGTCAATATTCTCTTTATTTAGATTATCCTTCACATCATCAGAAGAATCAGTGAAAAGGGTCCTATAATTGTTTTGTAAGAATCTTTTAATAGTGAATTGGTTCATCTGGTCATCTTCAACTATTAAAAGAACTTTTTGCATAGGTTCTTTGGATAAAGGAGCAATATTGAAAGTTGAAGGCGTTCCAACATTATTTATAATTGGCTGTTCTTCATTGCCAAAATTAATAGAAAACGTGGACCCTTTCCCTTTTTCACTATCTACACTTATGGTAAAATTATTCAGATTAAGAACTTTATTAACAATAGCGAGACCAAGCCCAATGCCTTCATAGGCTCTTCCGTAGCCCATTTGTTCCTGACTATAAGGTTCAAATATTATATGCAAATAGTCATTTTCTATACCAATGCCGGAATCTTTCATTTCGAGTATTATATCTCCGCCAGTATCTTTTTTAAGGATTAACTTTACAAATCCATCTTTGGTATATTTAATAGCATTATCCAGTAAGTTAGAAATTGCCATAGTTATTGAAATTTCATCGGCATAAACTATTATCTCTCCACAGAAATTCTGAAAAGAAAGATCCAGTAATCTATATTTTGCAGTAGTTATGAATTCTTTAATAAGATTAGAACAGAGTTGAGGCAGATTTATTTTAATGGGTCTGATATTGAATTCCCCCACCTGTAAACGAGAATAGTTTAGAATCATATCAACTGTTCTGATAATTCGTTTACTCGATATGTCTATTCCTTCAAATAACGCTTCTTCCTCATTTCCCATATTAATTTGGTAAATATCTTTTATAATACTGGTCATCCCCAGGATTCCATTTAACGGAGTTCTGATTTCATGAGAAATATTAGCGATGAAAGCATCTTTCAGTTTATTAGCAGATACGGCTTGATTTTTTGCTTTAATTAATTCCAGTTCAGTCTTCTTTCTGGCTTCATTTTCATTTCTTAAATCTTCTAAAAGTTTTAGAGTGACTGCTTCAGTGCGATTGCGTTCAGTGATATCATGGAAAAAAACAATTAATCTTCCACCTTCATCATTACGATACTGAACATTAGATACAAAATCAATGAAACTGCCATCTTTTCGCCGATGACGTGCTTCGAACCGATCTTCTCCAAATGATTTTACCTTATTTATTTGTTCTATAACAGCGGAAAGATTTTCACTGGAATCAAGATCGGAAATATGCATAGCTAACAATTCTGATTGAGTGTAACCAGTAATACGGCAATAGGCTTCATTTACCTGTAATATATTGCCTTTAGTATCCGTAATCCAAAATCCGTCCATAGTTGTTTCAATTATAGTCCGATACATCTCTTCACTTTTTCGTAATGAACATTCTGCCTTTTTAAGGCCGGAATAAATAGCTGACATAAGATATCCCACGAAAGCTAAAAATATGAGAAATATCTGATTTTGAAGTAAAAGTTGGGACGTATTGTAACCAATTCCACCCCAAGAAGAGATTGCAATTGGAATTCCCGAGTTATAAATTAAAATGATGAACAAAATCATCATTGCAATAGTAATAGTTTTCATACCGAAGCGCATAGCCGGCCAAGCCAATAAAGCGACCAGCATATAGGGATGAAATTCTGAAGATATAGTTTTATTTGGATATAAGAAGATGATGTAAGAAATAATAGACCATGACAGAATAAAAGCAGTACATTCGATAATCTTTTTAAGATGTAAAACAGCAAGTGAATCTTTAATATTAGTAACCCAGCAGACAATAAAGGGGGCGATCAGAAGAATGCCGAGACCATCTGAAATGTACCATGACTGCCAGGCCTGGATAAAGGGAGTTCCCCATACAAGTTCTACAGTGCCGGCACCGATGCACGCGCTGAATGCATTTATTAATATAGTGCCTACTAACAATGCCAAAACTTCTTTAACCTGAGTAAAATTTTGGAAATCACGGACGATATAAAGGATAAACCATGCACAGCCGATAGATTGGACCATACTCCCGGTCATGGTTCCTAATCCACCGATTATGGAACCGTTAGAGAAAAAAATATTTGCAAAGAAACCAGTAAGGTAGAAAGCTATAGTTAAAGCAGGCCATAACCTTCGGGGATTCAAAAGGAATGCAGCAAGACCAATTCCTGCGGCCGGCCAAACGATCATTATTACATTTTTTGAATCCGGGAAGAAAAGAGCAATTTTATGAGCTAAAAAATAGGCCAGAGCATAAACAAAGACGATAGAGAGATCCCTGAGTGAGGGAAAGTTTCTAAAAGATGGAGGAGAAATTTCAGGAATAAAATTCATAATAATTAATCTGAGGTAACAATGAGTCTCTAATGTATTTAACTATTATATACTTACTATGACCTAATTATCGATGTCTTATAGAATAAATTTAGAGAATAGTAGTCTGATAAGCAATTACTAATAAAGAAATATATTATAATAGAGTGGGCGCTAGTGGATTCGAACCACTGACCTTCCCGGCAGGCCGGGACAGGCTCTGCGTGAGAGGCACAAAAGGGAGTATATAAAGGCTAAAAACATGCGTTTAAGGAGTGGGCGCTAGTGGATTCGAACCACTGACCTCCTGCGTGTGAGGCAAGCGCTCTAACCAGCTGAGCCAAGCGCCCAATAATAATAAAAATATAAACTTGCGTAGTTAAGATATATAATTTAAGATAAAATATTCAAGAACTCATTAGAAAAGTTCCGGTAAATTGAGATCCCCCGACAAGTCGGTGCAGGCCCTCCATTCGGCGGGCAGGCTGCGAACGGGGATGATTATTAAGGAGGAGATTCTTCGGTCGCTACGCTTCCTCAGAATGTCTATTAAGAAAAAAGTCAATAGATAATAGTTTTCCGTGTGCAAAATTACACGCATTTTGCATCTTTACTTTTGGTCTCGCCTATTGATAAATGTTCTTTTCTTTCTTATTATTACCAAGATTCATTTTAGGTCTCCTTTCTTTTATGAGATTCATTTTGTCCACTTAAATTATTCCTTTTGGGTCTAATTATGAGTGCTAATCC
>Ga0182027_10002524_pt1 | contig 29571 bp, 25 predicted proteins | sample 712E1DmetaG_FD_121300 | JGI IMG/M metagenome (GOLD analysis project Ga0182027, IMG submission 121300) | Permafrost microbial communities from Stordalen Mire, Sweden - 712E1D metaG (Illumina Assembly) | ecosystem: Environmental > Terrestrial > Soil > Wetlands > Permafrost | place: Sweden...
ATTATACCATGAATGATAAAAACAATCAGCAGTCCTTTGATCAACCATAGAGACATCGGAAGGTATCCATAACTTGGTGTCGGAGCAGCCCTTTATCAGTCCAATAAATACTGCACAGCAAGGTCCGGCCGGTGCAGAAGCATGCGCGGGCCACTGTAACGCATTACCGCCTGGATCCGGGCCCGCTGCGCTAGCGCATAACAGTGGATCTGACACTTGGCGCACTTGGGCTTATTTTCCTCGTGCGGACATTTTGTTAGCCGCGCATGCGCACACGATTGTAGCGCCTCGCATTCGCTGCAAAGTCCGTCCACCGTTTTATGGACTTTCTTACAGTAAAGAAGAATCATGGTGTCGACAGTTTTTATTTCACGGGCCAATCGGGGACTGTTCATAAGCAGGAAGCGGGGGAGTTGTACGAACTGAAATTGACTCTGCACATCCAATTAGCGTTATGGCAAACAAAGCAAGCAGAATATGCATGATAAATAGATACTGGGAATGATTGTCGAAGGTATTTCATAATTGCCTCAAAAAAAGAGAATTAATGATTGCCGAAACTCTAAAATACACCTTGTTAGGTATCTGCGGCAAAAATATCATAAAATGGGAGAGCGTCGATTTCATTTCTTTTATTGGACGATATTTTTTGTAAAATATGGCGGCCCTTTACTGATTTTCAAAGGAAGAAATTAATTTTCCTTTACCATCATAGATAGCCATCGTGTACTGCTCTTGCAATATTCATTTGGAATCTGCCTCTTTCCCGACCTCTTGCTCTGCCTTCTTCCAGTCCTCCGCCGCATGACCTTCGCGGCGGCCTTCCTTCTCGTAAAGGTCGTATGCTCTTGTCGCGATTTGTGGCGTCAAATCGGACAATACCTTGGTTTTGATCGGATCAAAGATCCGATAAGCTATCAGTTTCACCCGGTCATTTACTAGGAACCACACTAAAGAATAAGCCCATACAACAAGCGCCCAACCCCAACCGATTGCCGGCATGAACAAGCCATACACGGCGATTAAGGTTGCAATCACCTGCGTTCCGATAACCGACATCAGCAGAATCCGTGCAGGTCGGATGGACCAGAAGGGCCCGCGGGTGCGTGTAAGGAATATTTTAAAATGTCCCGCAACGGACAGTTTCAGGTACATAAACGTCTGGATAACCGCGCGGTCGATGTGGAAGATGCGTTCGCCAAGATAGAACAGGCCAAACGAGTCCAAAAGCCCGATGATGCTCACCGCCGAGGCGATGCCCAGCACCAGGCGCATATTCCAGGATTCCGGCCGATTATTATAATGAACGTTATCGTAGGCAATAGACAAAATAGCGCCATCGTTCAGCAATGCCAGCATCACGATCATAACAGCGGTCAATGGATAGAAGTTAAAGATTAGGATGGCCAGGGTCATGAACAGCAGTATGCCCAGTGTCTCGGCAATGCGATAAATCGCGTAGCTGTTCATGCGTTGGAAAATTCTCCGGCTCTCTTTGATCGCGTCAATAATCACCGACAGCCCCGGCGTCGTCAGTACAATGGATGCGGCAGCGCGGGCCGCATCCGTTGCGCCCGAAACCGCAATGCCGCAATCGGCTTTCTTCAGTGCCGGTGCGTCATTCACCCCGTCGCCTGTCATACCGACAATATGACCGCGTTTTTGCAGTACATCCACAATATGAAACTTATGCTCAGGAAACACCTGGGCGAACCCGTCGGCATTTTCAATGGACTCAGCTACATCTTTGGCTTCTACTTTTTTCGAGTCGCCCAGTCCGGCGGCATCGAGGATATTTGTTCCCATGTCAAGTTTCTTGGCGGTTTCCTGGGCGATGGCCAACGCATCTCCCGTGACCATCTTGACTTTTACGCCAATTTTAAGCGCGGTCGCGATGGTTGCCTTCGCATCTTCCCGAGGCGGATCGAACAGTGGCAACGCCCCGACAAATTGCCATTGTCCGCCACCTTCGGCCCGCGCCACGCCAAGCGATCGAAAGCCGCGCGCGGCAAATTCGTTGACCGCCTTATCGATGGCGGATTTCACCTGGGCGGCATTGGCAGACAATTCAAGAATCACCTGTGGCGCGCCCTTGGTCACCTTGAACTCTTTCCCATCCGGGCCCTTGACCGTTGCCTCGGTGCGTTTATGCACGGAGTCGAACGGTTGGAAATGGATGACCTGATAACCTTTTAGCGCTTGATCATTTTTCAGGCCACCCAATACGGCCAAATCAATAGTGTCGTTATTTTCCGAACGCGACGCCAACGCCGCATGGAGTATTACTTGCTCGGGAGGAATTCCGTTCACGCCGAAAGGGTCTCCCAGCGTCAGCTTGTTTTGGGTCAGAGTGCCGGTCTTGTCCGAGCACAATATGTCAACGCCGGCCAATTCTTCAATTGCCGACAACCTGCTCACGATTGCTTCTTTTTTGGCAAGAAGTCGCGCGCCGATTGCCATAGTAACGGACAAAACTGTGGGCATAGCAACGGGAATAGCCGCAATTGTCAACACAAGGGCGAATTGCACGGTGGTGAGTATCGCATCGCCGCGCATAATTGCGACGGTGATAATCACCGCGACGAGGACCGCCGCGAGGATAATCAGGTAATTACCGATTTTCAAAACCGCCTTTTGAAAATGGCTGACGGTATGCGCCTCTTGCACGAGTTGGGCCGTCTTGCCGAAGTATGTTTTTACGCCTGTGGCATACACCATTGCGTCTATTTCACCCTGACGGATAATAGAACCGGAAAACACCGCCTCGCCGGGCTTGCGCGTGACGGGCAAAGATTCTCCTGTCAACGCGGATTGGTCCACATCCACGGGGTCTCCGTCGAGCAGGCGCGCGTCAGCAGGAACAATATCTCCCAAACGAAGGCGAATAACATCGCCAGGTACCAACTCACGCGCAGCGGGTGTGACCCACTTTCCATCGCGCTTGACCCTGGCCTTTACCGCAAGCTTCGACTTGAGCGCCGCAATGGCATTGCCCGCCTGGCGCTCTTCCCAGAACCCGACCACTGCATTTGCGATAAGCAAAACGAGGATGATGAAAAAATCAGGCCAGTGCCGCACGACACCCGACAGAATCACCGCTACTTCGATCATCCACGGTATAGGTCCCCAGAAATAGGAGAGAAATTTCAACAGTATGTTGGTTTTCTTTTCTTCAATCTCGTTTGGCCCGTATAGGGTCAAGCGTTTTTGGGCCTCGGCTTGGGTGAGGCCCTCCGCCGACGATTCCAATTTTTTCTCCACTTCCGGCATGGGAAGGGTTTTCAGATCGTCTTTTAATTCAGGGACCTTCGGTTGTTCGGCATTGGGTTTCATCGATTTTCCTCCTTAGGAACTCAAACAAGCAATGATCGTTTCAATCACTCGTTTCGACTCATTGGGATCTCTTACCTGAATGGAAACAAGGTATCATGCCCCCAGTCAAAGTCATTCGGACCATAAATGACGCCGAGTGCCGCAAACCACCAAGTTTTTTTAAATGTTTATACTTAATATGCACTTGTTGCAAAGATTCCTTGAGGGTATCCGTGTTAAATTGCGGATTGTGGCCTGACATCGGTATTGATCTAACATCAACTACTTCCTTAACCCTATGCAATTTCAACAGCTCGACAAATTCATCAATCGAGTGCGTAGAATGGCCAATAGTGAAAATGAAAGGTCTCTTCATAGTATTAACCGTAAACGAATAGTCTATATTGAGTTGATGGCACTCGATTTGATACCTGAATACACTTTTATTCGAGGAATCAGCGGTTTTTTTTATCTTTAAGTTTGCTCAGTGCAGACCCCTTGTGCATGGCCATATGATTAGTCGTGTCACTCATGATCAAATACTGCGGCTCATCCTTCGAGGCACGGACAGTATATGATTTAAACTTGATGGCAGAGGTAACCTTTTTCTTGATCGTTCCACGAACATGGCCGGCTTCCGAGTTCCACCCCAAAGTATCTCCGACTCTAAAGTTCTTTTCCATAAATACAATCTCCTTTGATTACCCGTTATTAAGCGACCTTCTCGAAATCGCTCTTGGGCACGCCGCATTGAGATAGCTGTTCCCATTGATAAAATTCCCATGGGTAAAATCCAAGTTAAGAGCATTAAACTTTACCAAAAGATATCTCACAATAGAGATTTTCTCTCAAAATTGAGAATTTGATCACATGCCTACGACAAAAGAGACGATTTGATTTGAAAAAGTTACGATTTTTCCAAACACTCCTCTCCTGCGGGTAGGAAAAAACCGTAATTTCATCGCCCGGTTGTCGGACATGAAAAATAAAGCAATTGCAATACCAACGCTTTGGAGGGGCGCCTCTTTTTTCAGATGCGTGGTTTTCCACTGGCGTGATTATTGCTTTTAAATACGGGTTTCGACAAATTGAAAGGAGATCAACGGGCTATTGGCCGACGAACTATCTGCGATTAATCAGTATGTCGTGCATGCAGAAATGGCGGAAAACTGGGGGTACGACAAATTGAAAAAGTTCGTCGGCGAACGTTCCATTTCGGAAATGAAACACGCTGAAAAACTCATCGAACGCATATTGTTTCTGGAAAATCGATCAGGTAAAACAGATGGGTATTCAGAATTTCCTTTCGACCCAGATATGAAAGCATTACAGGCGACATGTCGGTAATCTGCGTAGTTATAAAACAATAACAAGCTATCCGGAGGTTGACAATGGAAAAATGGAGATGCACGGCCTGCAATTATATCTATGATCCTGCTAAAGGTGATCCTGATAACGGCGTAGTTCGGCAGCGGATGGGCATGGCTCGTGCTGGATGGTGACAAGCTCAAGGTTGTCAAGACTGGCAATGCGGATTCACCGATGACTAAGGGCATGAAGCCGCTGTTGACTATTGACGTGTGGGAACACGCCTACTACTTGGATTATCAGAACCGACGCATGGATTATGTCAACACTGTTTTGGACAAGCTGATTAATTGGGATTTCGCGGCAGAGAACCTCCATTGATTTGCTGCCTGAAAAGTCCCGTGCTTTAGCGATAGGCGAAGGCTCGCGAAAAAACTAAGTTTAATAAAAAGGACAACCAATGGACATTCTGGAAAAAGCCTGTGAGATCGAAACCAAGGGGGAACAATTGTATCGCGAAATGGCGGCGCATACACTCGTCAGGGAGATTAAAAGTATTTTCGGTTTTCTCGCCGGGGAGGAAAAGCGCCATTATGAGGTGCTGCTGTCGATTCGCCAGCATACCACGCTTCCCTCCATCGGGAAGTCTTCTATTCTGAGTGAATCTAAAGCGGCGTTTAAAAATCTTTCGGAGCAGTTTACCGCACCGGGAACCATTGCAATCGACCGTGAATTTGCACTTAACACGGCGCTTGAATTCGAAAACAAGAGCGTATCGCTCTACGAAAAGGCATTGGCCGAATTGATAATAAATCCCGACAATGAACCCTCGCGCCAAGTTCTTAATCAAATAATAGAACAGGAAAAGAACCATGTCCGGCTTGTCGAGGCTTTTATGGATTTTCAACGGCACCCGTATGAATGGCTTGAAAATGCCGAATGGAACCATCTTGACAAGTATTAGCACTTTCACTAATGAAAGATAAATTATGATCGTCACAGAAAAACAGTGCAACTCCCGCAAAGTGGTAATTGTCGGCGCGGGTGATGTGGGGGCGTCTTTTGCCTATGCGCTTCTTCAAAGCGGAACTGCGGAAAGCATCGTGCTGATCGATTCCCGGAAGGAACTAGCCGAAGGTCAAGCGCTTGATTTGGCGCACGGTCTGCCTTTTGTTCCTACAACGGTTGTCCGGGCCGGTTCGCCCGATGATTATGATGACGCCGCAGTCATCGTTATAACCGCAGGATCGCGGCAAAAGCCGGGAGAGTCCCGGCTCAACCTCTTGAAGCGCAATGCTTTTATAGTGGGACAAATCGTTGACATGATTACAGCCCATAAATCACAGGCGATTATCGTTGTAACTTCGAACCCGGTGGATGTGCTCACATACGCGGTTTTGAAACGAACTGAATGGCCGCGGAATCGAATTTTTGGTTCCGGGACCGTGCTGGACAGCGCCAGGTTCAGGCATTTGCTAAGCCTGCATTGCGGCGTGGATGTAAGGAGCGTGCATGCGTATGTCCTGGGCGAACACGGTGACAGCGAAGTACCCGCTTGGTCGATGACCAACATCGCCGGGATGTCGATGGATGACTATTGTCCGGCGTGTCAGAAATGCGGCGATTGGAACCAAGAACGAAACAAGATTGTTAATGAAGTGCGGAATTCCGCCTATCATATCATCGAGGCCAAAGGCTCCACATGCTACGCGATCGGACTGGCGTTAGTGCGCATTGTCGAGGCCGTCCTCCGCAATGAACACAGTGTATTGACCGTCTCGACGCTTCTTGAAGGGGAATACGGATTGAGGGACGTTTGTTTGAGCGTCCCGTGCATCGTTTCTCAGTCTGGTGCCGAAAGAGTCATTGAAGGAAAATTGACAGAAGAAGAACTGAATGCTCTCCATTCGTCGGCATCGGTGATTAAAGAAAGCTTAGTCGAACTCACAGATAAGGCTGTCGTGAAAGTCAAATGAAGGATTCGATTTTGCTGAACTGTCCCTATTGTGGTGAGCAGGTCGAACTCGATATCGATGAAAGCGGCGGAGACCGGCAAACTTTTGTACAGGATTGCCCTGTCTGCTGCAGGCCCTGGCAGGTCGAGGTCGTATATGATGGACAAGGCGGATGGAATGCGACATTGCGGACTTCGGATGAATAGTCAGGATTTTTAAATGAATGAACTGTCCCTTATTGATGTCCAAGGATCCGGTCCGCTTATTGAGCTTGCCCTGGATATGCGCTGGTCGTGGAATCATACGACCGATGAAATGTGGCGCACGCTTGATCCGGCGGTCTGGGACCCTACGCAAGTTGTGAAGGATTCAATTCGTCTGCTAAGTACAAGTGCGGAGAACCGCAACAAATGACCCGTTGCATTGGGCAGCGGTGCTCAACCTTGCGGAGAAACCGACAAAACAAAGGGCCATGCAATGAGAAAATGGGCTAAGGTAGTAATTGCCGCAGTTGCTGGATTTTCGCTTGTAACGGCCAGCTGCATCGGAAGGAAAGTAGCCAACAAAGAGAACATGGTTTGGATAAAGGGAGGAACATTTCGAATGGGATCGAATAACGGGCTACTTGATGAAATGCCGGATCATCAGATCACGCTAAGTTGGTTCTACATGGATAAGACAGAGGTAACACAGGCGGATTTTGAAAAGGTCATGGGAAATAACCCGTCAGATTTCAAGAATTGCCCAACCTGCCCAGTAGAGAACGTCAAGCGTAATGAGGCAAAGGCCTACTGCGAGAAGGTTGGCAAACGACTGCCGACAGAAGCAGAATGGGAGTATGCGGCGCGCGCAGGAAGCAAGACGAAATACTATTGGGGAGATAGTATAGATGGTAGGTATGCATGGTACGATGAAAACTCTGATTCAAGGACTCACCCGGTTGGGCAGAAAAAGCCCAATGGGTGGGGGTTATATGATATGATCGGAAATGTGTCGGAATGGTGTAGCGACTACTACAGTCCATATTCCAGTGATAGCCAATTCGATCCACAGGGTGCATCTTCAGGTGAATACTGCGTTTATCGCGGAGGATCATGGCACAGCAGTACCTCTCACCTTCGCTCTGCTTACCGTGGCAGCCGCAAACCGAGTCTCCGTCTCAACCGGCATGGGTTTCGGTGCGTTGCAAGGTGAACTTCTTCCAACTGGGGAGTAGTGTAGCGGAAGTAAAAATTTCCTTTGAAATCGAAAGACAGAGAAGAAACAATGAAATCTATTTTTGCAGGCACCAGGGTGTACGTGTGTCATCTTTTCCATTGATTGTTTTGTCCAGTTACTGCCCTTACCTTGGCACACTAATTGCATCTTCTATCCCTGGTCACTTTCATCAAGTTTTGAAATTTATAGACCACTACTAAAGAATGCCAACATGAATCGCTCGCCGTGGCAGGTAATTTTGCGTGTAATTGCCGGATTAACGATTTTGCTCAGTGTTGCGTGTGGCAAGCTAAAACAAGGCGTTGATGCACAATTGCCTGTTGTGGAAGTTACCAACGTTGCCACTCGCGATCTTCCGTTGCACTTGGAATGGGTAGGCACAACGTACGGATCCATCGATGCGACTATCCGCGCTCAGGTTCAGGGATACCTGATCAAGCAGAATTATAAGGAAGGCGATTTCGTTCGAAAGGGCCAAACACTTTTTAAGATTGATCCCACGCCTTTTGAGGCCGCGCTTTCTCAAGCCAAAGCTGAGCTAGAACGCATGCAGGCGCAGCATGCCAACGCAAAAGCCACCCTGGACCGGATTCAACCTCTTGCGCAGCAAAGGGCCATAAGCCAAAAAGACCTTGATGACGCAATAGGCGCCGAGAGAGAGGCCCTCGCGTCGGTATCCGCCGCCCGCGCCGTGGTACAAACCGTTAGTCTTAACCTTCGATTTACAAATGTTACTTCCCCCATAAACGGCATTGCTGGGATTGCCCAGGCACAGATAGGCGACCTTGTTGGGCCGAGCCAGACCGGACAGCTCACTACGGTTTCGACTGTCAATCCAATTAAGGTGTATTACGCGGTTTCCGAACAGTTTTACATCAAGTACATGATGCAGTTCAAAACCGAGAAAGCCTCCAAAGAAGATGAACAAAAACTCGAACACAGAATTATCCTTGCAGATGGTTCACTGTTTCCATATCAAGGAAAACTCTATGCCATAGACCGACAGGTTGATACAAAAACGGGCACGATTCGCATGGCCGCCGTGTTTCCCAATCCAGGTAATCTGCTCCGCCCAGGTCAGTTTGTGCGCGTGCGGGTGACAACAGGCATAAAAAACAACGCCTTGTTGGTGCCGCAACAGGCGGTGACGGAGTTGCAGGGAAGCTTTGAAATCGCCGTAGTGGAACGGGACAGCAGCATTGATATTCGCATTATCAAACCAGGCCAGTGCGTGGGAGCTCAGTGGATAATCGACAGCGGTCTTACAGAAGGAGACCGCGTGGTCGTCGAAGGCGTGCAGAAGGTCAAACAGGGCGCTCGCGTTTGGCCACGACCGTATTCCGATGCCACCGATTCGCAGGGCGCGGCGTCCAGGTAACGGGGTAACCTATGTCCCGGTACTTTATTAACCATCCGATTGTGGCGATCGTCATCGCGATCGTTACGGTTATCATTGGGCTCGTGTCGCTCGCAGGACTGCCTGTTTCCCAATATCCCAAGATTGTACCGCCCGAAGTGCTCACGCAAACCAATTACATCGGCGCTGATGCATTGACAATAGAGTCCTCGGTTGCAACGCCCATAGAACAACAGATGAGCGGGGTGGACAACATGAACTACATGTTTTCCATCAACAGCAACAACAGCCTCATGCGGCTCACCGTCAATTTCGACATCAAAAGCGATCCCAACACCGATCTCATTCTAGCGCAGTTGCGCGAATCGCTTGCAGAACGGCAACTACCCTCCGATGTTCGAAACGTGGGAGTGTCGGTGCAAAAAGCCTTTGGCTCTCCCTTGGCGTTGTTTGCGCTGTACTCTCCGCACGGCACTTACGACGCCACGTTCTTGGCAAACTACGCGTTCATACACTTGAACGACCAGTTCACGCGCGTGCGAGGAATTGCAAGCGTTGTGGTATTCGGCGCGGGCCAATATGCCATGCGCTGCTGGGTTCGGCCCGACATGCTGGCAAAGCTCAATATTACCGTTGCCGACATCGTCGATGCTTTACAAAAACAGAACACCGTAAATCCTGCCGGCCAGGTGGGCGGCGAACCGGCGCCGCCGGGACAAAAGTTTACATATGCAATAAGCGCCATCGGAAGGCTCGCGACCGCCGAAGAATTCGGACGTATTGTTTTGCGCGCCAATCCGGACGGTTCCCTTGTACGGCTATCGGATGTTGCCCGCCTGGAGCTTGGAGCTCAGGACTACAGCATACGAGGACGTTTTAATGGCAAACCCTCGGCAGTTCTTGCTCTGTTCCAACTCCCGGGCACAAATGCGGTTGCTGCCGTCAACGACGCAAAGAAGAAAATGGAAGAACTCAAGAAATCTTTTCCCGCGGATCTCGATTACGGAATCGCGTTGGATACTACTAGGGCGGTTCGTGAGGGACTTGCGGAAATATTCATGACGCTCATCATTGCCTTGCTCCTGGTTATCCTCGTGGTGTATGTGTTTCTTCAGGGGTGGCGGGCAACGCTTATCCCTATTATCGCCGTACCTGTATCGCTCATCGGCACCTTTGCGTTTTTTCCGCTATTGGGATTCTCCATAAATCCCATAGCTCTTATGGGCATGGTGGTTGCCATCGGGCTCGTTGTTGACGATGCGATAGTCGTTGTGGAGGCAGTGCAGCGCCACATCCAGGATGGCATGAATGCCAAACAGGCCGCGCTGGCAGCCATGGAACAGGTTGCAAATCCCATCACGGCCATAGCACTCATTTTGGTTGCCGTATTTCTTCCAACAATCTTTATCCCAGGCATCACCGGTTTATTGTATCAGCAGTTTGCCGTTACAATTGCGATTTCGGTGCTGTTGTCGGCATTTAACGCTCTTACACTCAGCCCCGCATTATGCGCCCTTCTCCTAAAGCCCACATCTGAAAAGAAAGGTCTGCTTGGCCTTTTCTTCGCGTGGTTCAACGGAACGTTCGAACAAGGAAGAAAGACCTACCTTACCGTTTCTGCATTTCTTATCCGTAAATTTTGGATCGGAATTGCCGTTCTTGCAGCCACAGTTGTGGGGACAGCTATTGTCGCGGCCAGGATTCCCGGCGGGTTTCTTCCCGAAGAGGACCAAGGATATGTGTACGCTGGCATGCAGTTGCCCAATGCGGCTTCGATGCAGCGCACCTCGGAGGCTGCCCGCAAAGTGGAGCAGATTATCATGAAAGTGCCAGGAGTGCAGTACTGCACAACGGTGGTTGGTTTTAGTTTGCTGTCGCAAGTGCGAACAACCTATGTGGCATTTTTCTTCATACGCCTTAAAGAATGGTCGGAACGAAAAAAGCCTTCGGAAACCGCGGACGGAATAATCGAAAATCTCAACCGGTCCTTGCCGCAAATACCCGAAGGAATCGCGTTTGCATTTCACCCTCCGGCTATTCAAGGCGTGGGTACGACGGGCGGCGTCACCTTTATTCTTGAAGACCGGGCGGGAAAAGACATAACGTTTCTTTCCGATATGACGCAGAAGTTCGTTGCCGCGGCAAGAAAAAGGAGCGAGTTTTCGCAAGTGAGCACGAGCATACTGACCGCCGTGCCGCAATATTTTGTGAATGTCGACCGGGCCAAGGTTTTGACCGAGGGCGTTGACCTGAGTCAGGTATATGGAACGCTCCAGGCATTCATGGGAGGCTTGTTTGTTAATTTTTTCAACCGTTTCGGCAGGCAATGGCAGGTTTTTGTCGAGGCCGAAGGCAATTTTCGCAGCGACGTTACGCAACTCGGACAATTTTACGTTCGCAACGCGAGCGGAGGCGCGGTTCCGTTGTCGGCGGTTACCAAAGTTGAACAACGAACGGGGCCCGAGTTTACAATGCGATACAATCTTTTCCGTTCCTCGCAAATCAACGTCACACCCGCAAAGGGCTATAGTTCGTCGCAGGCGATGAAGGCATTGGAAGAAGTGTTTCATCAAACCATGCCCGCAGATATGGGATTCGACTATCTCGGCATGTCGTTTCAAGAGCAAAAAGCAAGTCAGGGTGTTCCGCCGGCCGCGATATTCGGGCTGTCGCTCTTGTTCGCATTCCTGATTCTTGCCGCATTATACGAAAGCTGGTCCCTTCCTTTCAGCGTGCTTGCGGGCACGCCGGTCGCCGTGTTTGGCGCATTTGCCGCTCTTCTCGGACGCGGCTTGGAATTTAACGTGTATGCGCAAATAGGCCTTATCGTTCTTATCGGGCTTGCCGCGAAAAACGCAATTCTGATAATTGAATTCGCAAAGAAGGAGCATGAGACGGGCAAAGACCTTGCTGAGGCCGCATTGTCCGGAGCAAGGCTTCGGCTGCGCCCCATTCTCATGACATCGTTTGCATTCGTTTTCGGCTGCATTCCGCTCGCTATGGCTAGCGGTAGCGGCGCCATTGCGCGCCGTATCATGGGTACCGATGTAATAGGCGGAATGCTTGCCGCAACCCTTATTGCAATCGTGATTATTCCCATGCTGTTTTGCATTGTGGAAAAACTGGTTTTGGGCGTTCATAAACGTGGATAGGAAGTGCCATGGCCATACGTGTAGTAGCTGTTTCGAGCTTGCTTTTAATGCTGGTTGCGGGCTGTGAAATAGGCCCCGGCTACGTCCATCCGCGCGTGGATATTCCTAATGATTGGCGTTTTAAGGACAGCACAGCTTCGGTCGTGGCTAGTACGTTTTGGTGGGAACAATTTCACGATACCGTGCTTTCAGCGCTTATCACGGAGGCGCTTGACCGGAATATCGATGTGCGCATAGCGGCGGCGCGTGAGGAGGAATTCTTGGGCGCTTACGTGACAACGCGCGCTTCGCTTTTCCCGGAGGCAGGCTACGCTGCCTCCGCTGGAAAAACCCGCGTTTCGCCGAATGCGCAATTGGCTCCTCTCCAAAACCCCTATAGCAGCTTTCCTCTCAATGTGAATGCGTCCTGGCAAATTGACATTTGGGGGAAACTCCGTCGAGCCTCCGAGGCGGCGCGCGCCGATTTTCTGGCCACGAGCGCGGCCCATAGGGCCGTGATGCTTACCGTGGTGGCGTCGGTTGCCGGATCGTATGTAAACCTTCTCGATCTTGATTTACAGCTTGACATCGCCAAGCGCACAGCGCAAAGCCGTGAGGACTCCTACAATTTGTTTAAGCTTCAATTTGAGAGGGGAGTAATTTCGGAACTTGAATTGTGCCAGGCGGAGGCCGAATGGCGGCAAGCGCTTTCCACCATTGCGCCCCTGGAAAAGGACATTGATCGGCAGGAAAACGCGCTGAGCATTATTTTAGGCCGCAATCCCGGACCCATTGGCAGGATAGTAAACATTGACAAACTGACTTTGCCTGATGTTCCGGCAAGGCTTCCGTGTTCTCTTCTTGTTCATAGGCCCGACATAGTTTCGGCTGAAGAACAGCTTGTCGCCGCGAATGCCCGCATTGGTGTAGCGCGGGCCTACTTTTTGCCAACCATTGATCTTACGGGCCTTTTCGGGTGGGCCAGCACGCAATTGTCAAATCTGTTGACCGGTCCCTCGCAGGCATGGAATTATTCCGCGAACATTTCCGGCCTTATTTTTTCGGGGGGCGCCGCATCAGGGTTGCGTAAAACAGTTGAGGCCGAAAAGGAACAAGCGCTTCTACGCTACCGGCAGTCAATTCTTTCGGCCTTGACCGACGTCGAAAACGCTCTCGCAAATCAGAAACAGACTAAACTCGAACTTCAAACTTTGCAGCGGCAGGTGGATGCCCTACGTAATGTCGACCACTATGCGAGGCTGCGTTATGCAAATGGTTATACAAGTTACATTGAAGTCCTTGACGCGGAGCGTAGTCTGTTCGCCGCGGAGGTTTCCCTTGCCCAGGTAAAGGGTCAGGTGCTTTTGGCGCTAATTGACCTATATACAGCGATGGGTGGAGGCTGGAAGGTTGAGCGCTAAACAGGGTCGCGGCGGGAGTGGCAAGCGTTTTGTCCCCGTGCGTTTTGCCCGTGGGGGCCCCCGGGGGGATACGTGCGTTTTCTGGCGAGACCCCGAAAGAAATCCAGCAAATCAATTTGCTACAATTTTCCCAAAAGCCTCAAGAGTCCGTCGAGGATCGTGAGCGGATGCGGCGGGCATCCCGGAATGTAAAGATCGACCGGGAGTATGGAATCCGCTCCATTGAGTGTTTCCGGATGGTCCCTGAATAATCCGCCGGAAACGGCGCAGGCCCCGGCGGCGATGACGAGCTTTGGTTCTGGGATTGCGGCATAGGTCTTTTTCAGGGCCAGCTCCATGTTCCCCGTCACGGGTCCGGTGATAAAAAGGCCGTCTGCATGGCGGGGTGAGGCCACGAATTGAATGCCGAAACGGCCGAGATCAAAAAAGAGCGTGCTTAAAACATTGGTATCCGCCTCGCAGGCATTGCATCCGCCGGCGCTGACCTCGCGAAGCTTGAGCGAGCGACCGAAAAGCGCACGCATTTTTTTATCAAGCTGTTTGACCAGTGCAAGCTCATTGCCGCTTATCGTAAGGTCCCGGCGGTTCCGTGCGCTCAGACGAAAATCGTTCGTGAAACTGATGGCCTTGTTTTTGCAGGCGGACGCACATTCCGCGCAGAAGATACAGCGGCCCAGATCGAGCGAAAGCGTCGCGTCGCTTCCGCCGCCGAAGGTCAGGGCGTCGGTGGGGCAGCGCTCCAAGCACGTTTTGTCGCCGCACGCTACGCAGGCACCGGGGTTAATTTTAGGCAAACCGCGGTATTTTTCCGGCAGTGTGACCGCGCCGCGCGGATATCCGCCGGTCCTTGATTTCTGCCGCAGCCGTTCCTTGATGATGTCCACCATACGTGCTCCTACAGATCGAATCCACAATAGGAAAGGTTGAAGCTTTTATTACAAAGGGGAAAATCTGATATTTCTTCCCCCCGCAAAACCATGGCAAGCGCGGTCCAGTTGAAAAAGGACGGATCGATGATTTTATATTTGGCGAATTTCCCTTGCGCATCCGTGATCGCGACATGGCATATTGCTCCCCGCCATCCTTCTATGAAGGAAATTGAGAGCGCATTGGGGGCAAGGGAAGCGGTGACGTCCGCGGGAACCGGCGTTTGCAACCGTTCCACGGCACTTTTTATAAACTCAAAAGATGCCTCGATTTCCAGCCAGCGCATTTTTGCCCTTGCCAGAACATCCCCGCTTTCAATCACCGGTATGTCAAAACCGGCATAGGCTTTGTCTGCCGCGCGGACATCGGTTTTTACGCCTGAGGCCCGGGCCGCGGGACCCACGATCCCGAGATCGAGGGCCGCCTTTTTACTGAGTACGCCGGTGTTTTTAAAACGATCGAGAACCATGGTCGATTTCCATAAAAGATCGACCGCACCAAGTGCGTCGCGGAAGGCGGCATGGAGCTTTTCAAGAAAGGTTTTTTTATCGTCAAGAACAAAGCCGACACCGCCGGGCCTGATCATGCCCCGCCCGAAACGGCTGCCGCAGATCTGCGCCGACAGGTTCAGAAATTCTCCCCTGATTCTGCCGCAGAATGAGGCAGTGGGCAGAAAACCCACATCGCCGGCAAGGGCGCCGAGGTCCCCGACATGGTTGGCGATGCGTTCAAGCTCAAGCATGACCGCGCGGTACAGGTGCGTGTTTTCATCGACCTTGACATTTGTGAGCGCTTCGTGATTCAGCGCATACGCCCACGAGTGCCCTATGGTGGTGTCGCCAGCAGCCGTTTCCATATAGAAGAGCGTTTTTTTATCCGGGCCCCCGATAAGGGCCCTGGCAATGCCCCGGTGCTGGTACCCCAGCGAAATTTCCAGATGAAGGACGGTTTCGCCTAGACACTGAAAACGGAAATGCCCGGGCTCAATGATCCCGGCATGGACCGGACCTACGCCTACTTCGTGGACATCGTTTCCTTCAATGCGGTAATAGTCGGCGTCGCCGATATCGTTGTACACAAACCGGACGGGTTTGAGCCAGGGGTGTCCTTGTGGGCGTAGCCCGGTCTTTTCGAAAATATCCCTTTCGAACATGTGGACCTGTGGTTTGGTTGACGAAAAAGAGGGATATTCCTTCAGAGCCTTTGTCGCCAGGATTTCCGGTTGCTTTGCAGTCTGGATGACGGCATACAAGACGCCTGAATGCTCTAACAAGGCGTTTATCCGGTGGCAGCTGTCGATGCGGGCGCGAAAATCCTGTAGCGATTTTATCTCAATATCCTGTAAGTGGACCAGACTGTTCATCAAAGACTCCCGGAGACGATTGCCGCGCCCTGTACAAGCAGGTCCTTTACCGGATAGGGAAGCCAGAAGCCCACCACGGATATGGCGATGAGGAGCGCGAAAATAATCACGCAGTCTATGACAGCTGGTCTTTTCATTCCTTTGTTCTCGACACTCTGATTTTCGGCTTTGCCGGTCATCTTCATGAGATGCCGCAGAATTTCTATGAACACAAAAACGGTCGCGCAGATAAACAGGATGAGCAGTATCCATTGAGAACTCAGGACCATTGCGCGGATCACCTGCAGTTTACTCATGAAAACAGCAAAGGGCGCCATGCCGATAAGCGCCAGAAGGGAAATGAAAAGGGTGACGCCCCACCAGGACGATGTAAGAAGATTCCGTATCCCTTTCATCTCGTAGGTGCCGAAGACCTGTCCCGTGGCGCCTGCGCTCATGAAGGCAAAGGTTTTGCAAAGCGAATGATTCATGGTGTGAAAAAGCGCGGCAAAAGCGCCGACAGGTCCTAACCCAAGTGCCAGCGTCACGATGCCGATATGCTCAATGCTAGAGTAGGCAAGCAGCCGTTTGATATCACTTTGAAAAGCAATCGAGATTGCACCCAGGCCAAGCGACAGGGTGCCGAAAAAAACCAGGACATGGCGCGTAAAGCGTATGTCAATGGAATTCAGCACAGGTATAAACCGTGAAATGCCATATACTGCGAGACTGAGCATGAAACCTGAAAAAACAGCTGACACCGGAGCCGGGGCCTTGCTGTGTGCGTCGGGTAGCCATGTATGCATGGGCGCCAGACCGGCTTTCGTGCCAAAACCGATGAAGATGAAAAGAAACCCCGTTTTCATGAGCGTGGCGTTAAAGCCCCTGGCCGTGGCTACGAGGTTAGTCCAGAGTGCAATATTTTCGAAACTCTGGCCCGCCCGTTCTCCTGCGGCAAGAATCAGTACGATCCCGATCAGGGCAAATGAAACGCCGACGCCGCATATGAGCAGATACTTCCACATTGCTTCGAATGTCTCTTTGGTTTTGTGCAGCGAAATTAAGAAACAGGTGAACAATGTGCTGGCTTCGATGGATGCCCACAAAATGATGATATTGTTTGCAGTGAGCGCCAGCACCATAGCACCAAGCGACAGCATCCAAAGCGCATTGAAATACGAAAACGACTTTGACGTCACCGCAGTATCGTCTGCCTCATGGGCAAAATAGCTTTGTGCGAATAATGCTGCGAATGAAAAAACAACGGCGATAAGGACCAGGTGGAAAGCCGACAGTTGATCGGCACGGAGCAATCCGTGCAAACTGAATATGGGTCCGCGCGCTGCCACGGAAATTCCGAGGTAGAGGCAATAGCCTGATGTCAGGAGAGTCCCGGCTAGCATTATGAGAAGATTGCCTTTTTTGGATGCCGGAAAAAGCAGGCAGAAAAGCGAAAAGACAATCGGGATGAGCGGCAGCATTTCAAGCATAATTACCCTCGTAAAGAATTAAATGTTTTTATATCAACATTTCCGGAAGCCTTATAGATTGTTTGAATCGCGTACATCATTATGAGAATCGAGAGAAGGACGTCGAGTGCCAGGAGGATCTCCATTGCAAAGGTGAATTTTAAACAAAAGGAGGAAGTAAAGGCAAAAATGCCGTTTTGCAGCACGATGAATCCTGCCACCTGACCCACAAAAGTTTTCCTTGAGGCAATACAAAGGACACCGATGAGCGCGGTAAAGACTGCAGCCATGGCAAAAGGCCCTGCATGCAGATGGTGGGCGAAAAGAGAGGAAGCGCTGAATATGACAAGCACCAGGGCGATGGCCGCGGAAACAGGAATGACCGACGGATTCTGCTCGAACACGATGGTTTTTCTGACAAGGTAGTAAAACAGCAGTGGAATCACCAGTCCCTTGACTGTAAACGCAAGGACCAACAAGGGAACTACCATTTCCATGCGGTAACAGATGACCGTCATGGCGAAAACTTGACAGAAAATAATGACCGGGATAAGGTCTGATTTTCTGAGGCCAATGACAAAAAGGCTTGTCAGCATGAAGAAGATGAGCATTATGCAAACCTCATATACACAAAGGCAAACGCCAGAAGCGCAAAGAGCACCATGAGGATGTACGGTATTCTCTGTAATCTGAAACGAGCCATGGTGGATTCAATTGCGCCGACAATAATGACGACCAGAAAGATACCCGTAATGTTGACAGCATGCGAAACTGCTGCGTGTCTAAAAATATCCGGTATGACGATCTGCACGATCAGAGAAGCAAAAATCCACATCTTCAGGTTGGAGGCATACTCAATCATGGCCAGGTCCGCGCTGCCGTAATCCAGGATCATGACTTCGTGGATCATGGTCAGCTCGAGGTGCGTGTTCGGATCGTCGAACGGAATACGGCAGCACTCAAGGAGGAGAATGACAAACAGGGAGCAGGCAAGCAGCAGAAGGAGCGGGAATGAAGCCGTGGCGGCAGGCAAAACCGCAAAAATTTCCCTAAACGAAAAGCTGTTGCATGCCAGCGCCATGATGACAAAGATGATGAAAAGAGAAATCTCGGCAAAGAGGGAATAAAACGCTTCCCGCGACGCTCCCATGCCTTCGAAGCTGGAGCCGGTGTCCAGGGCCGCGACAATCATCACAAAACGTGCAAGGCCGAAAAAGTAGGCGAAGACGATGATATCACCCGGAAACGAGAGCAGCGGGGCGCTGCCGAATACCGGGAGCAGCATGAGAATAAACAGGGTCGCAGCAAGGATCACAACGGGTGCCAAGCGAAAAATGGGGCTCACGGTTCTGCTGTAGACAAAATCTTTTTGACAAAGCCTGATGATGTCGAAATAGCCCTGCAGTAGCGGCTGGCCTTTTCTGCCGGCAAATAGCGCCTTGACCCTGTTGATGACGCCGGACAAAAGAGGTGCGAGCGCCAGGGGCAGCAGTACATTTATCAGGCTTGCTTTATTCATGATTCACTTCACCAGGATCAACAGGACGCATAATGCCGCAATGATGTAGAGCAGGTACAGTCTCATGTCGCCGTTCTGGACCGCCCTGATTCCCGAGAGCCCCCGCCGCACGGTTTTGAGCAGGAAAAACAACCGTGCCTTGATCCGTGTGAGCAGGGCGGCGCTGTGCGATCCCAGCAATACTTCGCCGCGTTCATAGATCGATTTCAGCTCAAAATCTTTTTTGCTGAAAGTCTTGAAGGCGACGTTGGACATTGTTTTGGTCAGATGATAAAAGGGGGCGTAAAAATTCCTCTCAGAGATATCCTGGGTATGCGCGCTCAAGGTGACTGGGGCCGGAAAGTAATCCTTGATGCGGGCCCCGTGCGTTCTGGTGCGCAGAAGCCAGGAAAAAAAATCCACGAGCGGGAACGCGAATGAAGACGCGGTGTATTGCAGACGCGGCGATGATTTGATAAATCCGCAGTCCCACGTTACTTCCGTGCGTGCGGTTTTTCCTCTTAAAAGGAGCCATCTTCCCAGCAGGATCAGCAGTACAATCGCGGAAAATAAAAGGGCCGCGACAGTCAAATGCCCGCAGAATGAATTGACACGAGAATATTCGAAAAGGCCGGCGGTATTCCCGTGGCACAAGAGCTGCAGCGGGCCTTTCAGGAGCGGGAGAACAAGGACCGGCACCGTGCCGATTGCGGTGCACAAAAGCGAAAGCGTCATCATGGGCGCGGTCATTTTCAGGCGGTTTTCCGTAAGGCCGGCAATGGCGCCTTGCCTCGGCTCGCCCAGAAAAATAATGCCAAACGCTTTTGTAAAGCACAGGAGCGCAAGACCGCCGATGAACGCCAGCGAGAGTATGGCGCACGTCAGAAGCAGCACGATGGCCTGGGAATGCATGGTAAGGCCGCCAAAGGAGGCGCCGTAGATGAGAAATTCACTGACAAATCCGTTAAACGGCGGTAAACCGCTTATCGCAAGGGCGCCGATGAGAAAGGCCAGCGCCGTTACGGGTAGCACTTTGATGAGCCCGCCCATATAGTTTATTTCGCGCGTATTTGTTTTTGAAATGACGGAACCTGCACTTAAAAAAAGGAGGCTCTTGAAAAAGGCATGATTCATGACGTGCAGGAGTCCTCCGGCGAATCCCAATGTCGCAAGCAGAGGAGAGGATATTGTCACGCCCAGCACACCGATGCCGATGCCGATGACGATGATTCCAATGTTTTCAACGCTATGGTAGGCGAGCAGCCTTTTGATATCGTGCTGGGCAATCGCGAGCAGAACCCCCAGAATCCCGGACACGGCGCCGATAATGATAAGGAAAGCTCCCCACGCCATTTCGGGCGTGCCTAAAAAAGTGAGCGTCCTGAGGAGTCCATATATTCCGATTTTTATCATGATGCCGGACATAAGTGCAGAGACATGACTTGGTGCCGCCGGATGAGCCTCGGGAAGCCAGATATGAAAAGGAATGATACCGGCTTTGGATCCAAACCCTATCAAGGCAAGAATAAAGAGGAAACCGGACGATCCTCCAAGTTGCGCTGCCCTGAAACTTTCAAAATCCGGGACCCCGGCTTTTTTCCAGAGAAAAAGGAAAAATACGATCAGAGCTGCAGTACCGATCTGGGTAAAACTGAGGTAAATCCATGATGCCCGGCCCGACTTTGCATTGTCCCACTCCTGAGCCACTAAGAAGAAAGAGGAAAGTGCCATGAGCTCCCAGAACACAAGAAAACTTATTGCATCCCCTGAAATCGTGACGAGGACCATGCTGGCACAAAGCAGGTTGTATAAAAACCACAATTTATTGGTATTACCGTGAGCATTCAGATATTCATCCCCATAGATGGCGCATAACAACGACAGGAGAAAAATGAGAACCAGGAAAAAACTTGAAAGGGGATCAAGAAAAAATATCAGGTGAAGGCGTGAGAAAGGAACGGGCAGAAGAATGACTTCGCGGGAAACCGATACAAGCGCAAACAGGGAAAAAACCAGGCCAAGGATGCAGCCGAATACGATTCCCCAAATCCCGATTTTATTGGCTATCCTCTTGGAGGTGAAACTTATTATTCCCGATGCCATGCCTGTTGCGATAATAATCAGGATGGCCATCAATAGCAATTGCATTTCTGCAAAGAACGCTTTCGTATTTTGAAAAAAAGAGTTTTAATATACATGATTTGTAACGCCAGTTCAATAAAACGGCTGGATTGTGCCTTTATGTAAAGTTCGTGACTTTGGCATGTCGGACAGATATGTTCTTTCAGAGCTTCCTTTAAGGTCGATGCCGAGGTTAAGAGGCCACAACCAAGTCTGATACTCTTTCCCCGAGTCCACCTCTCCCCCACTCTCGAGACGCTCCCGAACCTGCTTATTGATATCGTCGCGATCCGCGTTCGCGCTCGTCAGGATCACGGAATACACTCCGGCTTTTCGGTCAGACAGGTATTCATCGACAACCCGCCGGTTTCGCTCCTCGCAGTTTTCGATCTCCCTGAATGCGCCCCGCTGCTCAAGGGAATTATATGCTTTTTCAAAATCTCGATCTTTTATGGCCTTGACGATCTCCCGCGCGTGTTGCGTTTCCTGCCGCTTGATCTCGACCACTTCAGCTTTGGATACCTTGGCGTGCTCCTGCAGATCGGCGAAAATTTTTCCCTGCTCAATGGACTGAAATTGCTTGGCGTCTCCGATCAATACAAAGATTGATCATGGGAATAGGATTTCGGCGATTCAGGAAACAAAGCGGATTTAAATAAAAAACCCCAAAAAATGGCGAAATTTTGAATATTTCGGGCACTTTTCGAGGTATATATGGCTGGAGTGGAGGGATTCGAACCCCCGACCCAGTGGTTAACAGCCACTTGCTCTGCCGACTGAGCTACACTCCAGCAAGCCTTGAAGAAATTCTATTCAGCGTAATCTGCAAAAGAAACTAATAACCGGGTTAAAAAATACATCCCTATGATATCTTTGTCAAAATGTTTTATGCCCGCACCGATGATTTGCTCAAATACGATAAATAGGGCGCATTCTCCCGTATCCACTGTTTAAGGATGCCCTTTCCCGCGAACTTGATAAACGCGGGATACAGCGATGGAAAATTGACTTTTTTATAAAAGGCCTTTATCGCGGAGGTGGTAACGTCGTAGCTCGCATTCAAGGCATTGTTAATGGCGTTCGCGTACGAATAGAAATCGCTGAAACACTCGATCATCCCCTTTTGCAGCTCGTGCGCAGTCATGTTTTTCGGGGAAAATACCACGTGCAGGCCGTCGTAGTAACTCCATTGCTTGTGGAGAAGCCGCCCCTCGTTTTTAAGCCTTGTATACAGGTCCGTGCCGGGCAGCGGCGTAAGCACGGCGTATTGGACATAATCGATATTGGTTTCTTTGCAAAAACGGGCCGTCGTTTTGAAGAGATCCTTGGTGTCGGGATCGTTGCCCAGGATAAACATCCCGTGCACCATGATATTGTTTTTATGGAACACCTCCATCGACCGCCTGATATCGTCAACGGTCTGTTTTTTATGCATGTCAAGGAGGCTTTCGGTATTGATGGACTCGAACCCAACGTACACGACTTTACATCCGGCTTTTTTCATTTTGGCCACGAATTCCGGTTTGTGCGTGACGTCGGTCCTTACCTGCGCACTCCAATGCCTTTTAAACCCCGTTGAAAGCATCCCGTCGAGTATTTCGTTGGTCCGGTCAAAATTGACGGCGAAGTTGTCGTCGACGAAAAAAACGAAACCGCGGCCATCCTTGAATCTGGCCGTCTCCCGCAATACCCGCTCGGGACTCTGCGCCCGGTATCCCTTGCCGAACATTTTCGTCACCGAGCAGAAATTACAGTCATAGGGACAGCCCCGCGAGGTCATGACCGGCACGACCCCTTTTCCCTTCCACCCTTGCAGCAATGAGTAATCCGGGAGCGGCAGCGTATCGAGGACCTCGAGCTTGGTGCCACGCACGATATGATCCGTTATGCGGCCTGAAAGCACGTCGACAATGATATTTTCTGCTTCACCGATTATGATCTGGTCAAAAGACTCGGAAAGGTCCTGGGGCATCATGCTCGCATGAATTCCCCCGACGATCACCCTTGATTTTTTGCCTTTTGCGGCCCGCAGCGCCCTGTAGGTGTAGGCGATCTTTTTTCCCCTGTCAATTGTTGCCGTAATGCAGCTGAGGCACAGAATATCGGCGCTTACCAGCTCGGACGTGGTTATCTTCCGGCGGAGGATGTTTTCATTGATGATCGAAACATCAAACCCCGCCTGCTTCGCGATTGTTGAGAGATACACCGGGCCTAGAAGCGGGATGGACATGAACCGGGCAAAAATATTGGAACTTGCGCCCGTTGGCTCAACGAAAATAACTTTGGCCGATTTCATATAATCTCCCGTCACATCAAACTTTTATTTCTGGAAAAATTAATCACGAACAGACTCAGCCCGAAAACGATCATGGAAGCGGGCCATAATTTTATTGATACGTCAAAAACCAGGTACAATGAACAAAACAGCGTCAGAAAAAGCAATGACAAATAGAGAAATACCTTCATTTTTGTCAAAAATGTTATAGCCATGAAGCTCAGGCCGATAATTAAAAGGAAAAAGGGCCATACGTGGGCCATCATGCTCCAGCTCGTAAAATTTAAATAATAAAAAAACAGCCCTAATAGAAAGAGAAACGTCCCCATCCACAGCAGGGCCGCGTCATCTCGCCTGCCCCAGAAGAACAGGACCATAAACCCAGCGCCCAGAAGACAAATAAGCGCCGGCCAATGTATGCTTATCCCTTGAATTATCCGGTAATTCTCAAGCGTCGTGACAATTCCTGAAAGTATAAAAAGTGACGCTAAAACAGTTAGGCTCTTTTTCATAGTGTCATGTCTTAATATACTCCTTGACCGGAGAAGCACGGTATTTTTAATAAAAATACCGTTTCCAGGCTGTGCAAATAGGTATATTTTTTACTTCATTTTTTAAAAAGGAGTGTTTTTATGACAGTTCGTGACATTCCGCGATTATTAGAAAAACTCAATAAATACTGCGAAAATGCGTTTGCAACGGCAGTCGGCATGTGTGTAAGCCGCGGTCATTATGAAGTGCGGCATGAGCACCTGCTCATTGAATTTCTCGACCGGAACGACGGCGACATCCCGCTGATACTCCACCATTTCGGCATCGATGCCGCGCACCTGAAAAAAGAAGTCACCCATGAACTGGAAAACCTGCGCGCGGGCAATACGGGTAAACCCCTGTTTTCGCCGCCGTTGCTCGATGAATTGGAACTGGCCTGGGTCATTGCCTCCCTGAATTTAGGCTTGCCCGCCATTACCTCAGGGTCGCTTTTTATCGCGGCGCTCGAAAAGGGCCAGCTCGGCATGTCGTCCTATGGCGACATGCTCCGCGGAATAAACATCGAGACGCTGAAAGACCAGTATTTCAAAATCGTCCAGACCTCGATCGAACAGACCGGCAAGCAGACAACTGCCGGTGTCGGCGCGCAAGGGACCAGCGCGGGCCAAGCCGACGTGCTCACCCAATTCTGCACGAATTTCACTCAGTTGGCGCGCGACGGCAAAATCGACCCGATTTTAGGGCGCGACAACGAGATCCGGCAGGCGCTCGACATTCTGAGCCGCCGCCGGAAGAACAATCCAATTCTCGTCGGTGAAGCAGGCGTGGGCAAGACCGCCATCGTCGAAGGCCTGGCGCTCAGGATCGCCAACAATGACGTGCCCGAACATTTGCGCAATGTTGATTTGTGGGGCCTTGACCTGGGGCTTCTGCAGGCTGGCGCATCGGTGAAGGGCGAGTTCGAAAAACGCCTGAAAAACGTGATCGATGCAATTAAAAACAGCCCGACGCCCACGATTCTGTTCATCGACGAGGCCCATACCCTCATCGGAGCCGGCGGGTCCGCCGGCCAGGGCGACGCGGCCAATCTCCTCAAGCCGGCGCTGGCGCGCGGGGAACTGCGCACCCTCGCCGCCACCACCTGGTCGGAATACCGCAAATACTTTGAAAAGGACCCGGCGCTGGCGCGCAGGTTCCAGCTCGTGAAAATTGAAGAGCCCGGGGAAGAGACCTGTTCCATCATGCTGCGGGGCATCGGCGCGAGCTACGAAAAGCACCACGGCGTGCGCATCACCTACGACGGCATCCGCGCGGCCGTAGCGTATTCGCACCGCTACATATCGGGCAGGCAGCTCCCCGACAAGGCCGTCGACGTGCTCGACACGGCCTTCGCGCGCGTCAAGATGAGCCAGAGCACGAAGCCCGCGCAGCTTGACAATGCCGAGCGCACGCTGCTTAACGCCGAGCTCGAACTCAAGACCCTCAACAAGGACCTTGCCGCGGGCATCGCGCTTGCGTCCGACGCGGTGGAGAAGTGCGCCGCGCTTATCGCCGGGACCAAGGAAAAAATCGCCCTCCTGACCGAGCAGTGGACAAAAGAGAAAGAACTAGCCTCTTCAATCATTTCCCTGCAAACCGAGCTGGTCAAGGCCAAGGAAACCGGCAAAACTTCCCAAGCGGAAAAAGACCTTGGCGCGAAGCTTGATTCCGAAACGAAAAAACTCGAGGCTGTGCAGGGCGAAAACCCCATGGTCTTTCCCGTGGTTTCGGCCGCGGTGTGCGCGCAAGTCATTTCCGACTGGACGGGCATTCCCTTGGGGTCAATGGTCAAGGACGAGGCCGCGGCGCTCCTCGAACTCGAAAGCCGCCTTCAGCAGCGGGTGATCGGCCAGGACGAGGCGCTCGGCGAACTCGCCAACACCATACGGGCCTCAAAAACCGGCATGGGAAACCCCGACGCGCCGCTGGGCGTGTTCCTCTTCACCGGGCCTTCGGGCGTAGGCAAGACCGAATGCGCCCTCGCGCTCGCCGACATGCTCTTCGGCGGCGAAAAATTCATGACCGTCATCAACATGTCCGAATACCAGGAAAAGCACACGGTGTCGCAGCTCAAGGGATCGCCGCCGGGGTATGTCGGCTACGGCGAGGGCGGCATCCTCACCGAAGCCGTGCGCCAGAAACCGTATTCCATCGTGATACTTGACGAAGTGGAAAAGGCGCACCTTGAAGTCATGAACCTCTTTTACCAGGTGTTCGACAAGGGCGTCATGCGCGACGGCGAGGGCCGCGAGATCAACTTCCGCAACACGATCATCATTATGACCTCCAACCTCGCCTCCGAAACCATCGTCGAACTATGCGCGGGAGAACAGGTCCCGTCGAACAAGGCCCTCATCGACGCCATCCGGCCGCAGCTTTCAGCGCATTTCCAGCCGGCGCTTCTCGGGCGCTGCAAGATCATCCCGTTTAAGCCGCTCAGTAAGGAGGTTATGCGCGGGGTCGTGGCGATAAAGCTTGACAAAATAGCCCAGCGCATCAAAAAGGTTCACGGCATCACGCTGTCATGCTCGCCCCAGCTCGTCGACCAGATCGCCGAAAACTGCACCGCCGTGGAAGCGGGAGCGCGCAATGCCGACGCGGTGATCGACCAGTCGCTTTTGCCGGGCATCTCGCGCCAGCTGCTGGTCCATCTGGGAGAGGAAGACAAGGAGTACACGCGGGTGCATATTGGGTCGACCCCCGAAGGGGATTTTGAGATCATATTTTCCGAGGCCGGCGACGAGCTTCCGGGTCCGTCCGAAAAACAATAGATTTACTTAATCGTGTTCAACATATATTTTTAGTTACTCTGTCCGAATTATTTATACGTTTTGCGTAAATAATTCGGACATGGAGTAACGTAACGTAAAGACTGGGATTACACGATCTTGAATACGAAGAGTCAATTTCGAGTATTGCTAGTTGATGACGAGCCCGGCATCCGGAAGATACTGCGGCTGTTTCTGGAATTGGAAGGGTATCTTGTCTTTGAGGCCATAACCGCGAACCAGGCCATGCAGGTAGTCAAAAAGGAAAAACCGCACCTTGTCATCCTCGATGTCATCCTGTGCGGCCAGACGGGGTTCGATGTCTGCGAATGGATCAAATCAAACCCCGAAACGAAAGACATCCTGGTTTTTCTCTTTACCGCCCTGAACCAGGAGCACGACTACCGCGAAGGACAGCGCGTGGGCTGCGACCTCTACCTGACCAAACCCCAGAACCCAAAGGACATTGTCGAAAAGGTCCGCGAATTTCTCCGGGCAAAAGTTTCGCAGACATGAGTAACGGATTTGTTTACTGAAAGGAATCATTTGCAGGAATATGAAAAGAAATACCACCCTGAGCATTCTGCTTGCAATCGGAGCCGTTGTTTTTTCGCTTTTTTTTCTGAAAGACTCCATCATTTTCTATACCAAAAGTACTCAACAGCAAAACGAATACGCCGCAACGCACCCGAACATTTTCAAGAAGATCATCAACCTGGGGCTCGATATCCAGGGCGGTATGCGTTTTGTATTGGAAATCGACCGTTCGAACCTTCCCAAGGAAGCCACCGGCGACATCCTCGAGCGCGCCTACACGGTCATTGAAAACCGCATCAACGGCCTCGGCGTCGCCGAACCCATGATCCAGAAACAGGGCAGAGACAGGATCATCGTCGAACTGCCGGGGTTCCGCGACGAGGCCGCGGCAACGGGGGTCATCGGCTCAACGGCGCAGCTTGAATTCAATCTTCTGCGGGAACCCGCTGACCTTGACCGCGCCATCAAGGTCATTGACAATGTGGTTAAAGGAGTCAAACTCGGCGATACTACCATGGCCGCGGCAAAAGACACCGTAACGCAAAAAGAAAAAGAAGCGCAGGCTAAGGCCGCGGGGCTTTTCCAGGGCAAGGAAAAGGCGCCCACGGCCGGAGCCGACACCTCCAAGGCAAAGGCTGACACGGCCGTTGAAAACGAAGAGCCGGTTTCCTCGTTTTCGGAATTGCTTACCAGCATGGGCGAGCAGATCGCGGTGCTCGAAAGCAACAAGGCCAAGGTCGCCGGCATCCTTGGCCGCAAAGACGTTCAGGACGCCCTCGAACATTCGGGACTGGGCGGGAGCGAATTCCTCTGGGGGCACGAAACCCGCGTCCAGGGTTCGTCCCAGTACCGCATGTTATACTATGTCAAGTCACGCGCGGAAATGAAAGGCGACGCCATCAAGGACGCCCGCGGGTCCATCGACCGCGGCGGCATGTCCATGGGACAAGCCATCGTGGAACTTGAAATGAACAGTAAAGGCGCGCGCACGTTCGCCCGCGTCACCGCGGCAAATATAGGAAAATACCTGGCCATCGTGCTCGACAGCACCGTGTATTCGGCGCCGGTCATCCGCTCTAAAATACCTTCCGGCCGCGCGCAGATCGAAGGCAGTTTTACCATGGAAGAGGCCAAGAACCTGGCCATTGTGCTCCGCGCCGGCGCCCTTCCCGCCCCGGTCAAGATCGTCGAGCAGCGCATCGTCGGACCTTCCCTGGGCCAGGATTCGGTGCGCATGGGCGGCATATCCTCGCTTTTGGGTTTCGTACTCATTATTGTTTTCATGGTGGTCTATTATCGCTATTGCGGTCTTATCGCCAACAGGGCATTGGTGCTCCACCTTCTGTTCGTTCTGGGAATGATGGCCGCCATCAATGCAACGCTCACGCTGCCCGGCATCGCGGGGCTTATTCTCAACGTGGGTATGGCGGTTGACGCCAACGTGCTTATTTACGAGCGTATCCGCGAAGAACTTCGCCTGGGCAAAACCCCGCGGAGCGCCATCGAGGCCGGGTACAACCGCGCCATCATAACCATTGTCGATACCCAGATCGTAACGCTTATCACGGCTTTAATATTATTATGGGCGGGCACCGGTCCCATCAAGGGTTTTGCCATCACCATGATCCTTGGAATCTGTTTCACGCTTTTTACGCAGGTTGTCATTACCCGGGCGTTCTTCAATGTTATCCCTATTTCCAAGGACAATCAACTGAGCATATAAGAAAGGTCTAGGAGTTTTCATCTATGATAGAAATTTTCAAGAACACGAATTTTAATTTTCTCGGCTTTCGTAAAAAGGGATTCGTGATTTCCAGCATTTTAATTCTTACGACGTTCGGGTCCATTATTTACCATGGGGGGTTTAATCTGTCGGTTGATTTTATCGGCGGAACGCTGACCCTTTTCAGGTTCGACAAGCCCGTGCAGCGGGACATCGGCACGATCCGTTCGATCGTCAACGGCCTCGGCCTGGGTTCGCCCGAAGTGAAAACCGTGGGAACGTTTGAAAGAAACGAAATCCAGATCACGGTCAAGAAAAAATCCGAGGGGAGTTTCGTGGCCGACCAGATCAAGGCCGCCCTTTCAAAAGACTATTCGCAAAACCGGTTTGTCCTTGAAAAAGAGGAACGGGTCGGCCCTAAGGTAAGCGCGGAACTCGCGCAAAAAGCGATCATGGCGGTATTGCTCTCGTGGATCGCCATCGTCATTTACATGGCGTTCCGCTTTAAATTGCCCCATGGGGTTGCCGCCGTGGCCGGACTGGTCCACGACGTGATCATCACCACCGGAGTATTTACAATCCGTAATGCCGAAATTTCCCTTTCGTTCGTCGCGGCCATTCTTACGGTGATCGGCTACTCGCTCAACGACACCATCGTGGTGTTCGACCGCGTGCGCG
>Ga0182027_10002525_pt1 | contig 29559 bp, 28 predicted proteins | sample 712E1DmetaG_FD_121300 | JGI IMG/M metagenome (GOLD analysis project Ga0182027, IMG submission 121300) | Permafrost microbial communities from Stordalen Mire, Sweden - 712E1D metaG (Illumina Assembly) | ecosystem: Environmental > Terrestrial > Soil > Wetlands > Permafrost | place: Sweden...
GATTCCTGGGGTACGGAGTGAGATCGGCGAGCTTCCAGTGCTCGATCCGCTGCGCCATCGCTTGCGAAAGCATGCCACCTTCCGATACGTCAAAAGTGGAGGTGCCTTTCGGAGGGTGCGCTTCGCGCTGGCCTGTCGAACCGAGCCTCTAATCCAAATATACGCCCAGAACAATTCGATGTACAGGTGTTTTGGACGCCTCGGCTGCGGCGCTCGCGAGAACAGTGGCCCGGGCGTGCAGCTACGCGGCGGTTCGCGGGCAACGTCGCCACTCTTGGAGCAGTTCGTGGCCGACCATCTGAGAAGCACTGGGGGGAAACTGGAGGTGGCCGGCGATAGTCACTCCGTCCGCACTGGCCAAGATTGGATTGGTCCACCCGAACTCATCGATGCTGGCCGCCACCTGCGCTACCTGTTCGGCAGACTGGGTGCGCGCGTTCCTCGCGTACGGCACCAGGCGGTCGGTCCGCCAGATTTCGATGCGCCGCGCCATTGCGGGCGTGATGGTCGCCGGAAGTGTCGCCATAGGGTTACGAACTACGAGAAATGCCGCCAGTTCACGCCCGGGTGCCCCGTGTCGCGCCGTCTGGCTCCGGGTTGGCTAGTTGGCCCACCCGCCGCCAAGGGCGCGCCCAGCCGCCCCTGACCACCTGACCACCTGACCGCCCCTTTTTGCGCGTGACGCTAGCGGAGTTGTGCAATCGGGCAACGCGCCGGAGTTTTCGGCCCGGTAGTACCTTTTGATTTCTGACGGCCCGTGAACGCGCCCCGCACCCGGGCGAGGTAGCGTCCACCGACCTGTCGCCGCTGGCTCTTCACACGACCACACAGTCCGCGACCACCTGGAGAAAGACCGCCCGGGTCTCCGGCGGCGCATAGGTCTTCCCATCGCGGTTGCCGCCAAGATGTTTCAGCTCCCAGGCCGGCCCGTGCTCCAGAGGCTCTTTGTAGCTGTACCTGGTGCCCGTCACAGAGCTTGCCGAGAGCGGCTTCGCCTCGCCAGGTCGGAGAAAGAGGAAGGCTCGGTTGACGTGGCCCTTGCGATGGCGTACCACGCGCGCCACGAGTCCGGCCGATTGGAGCCTTGCCAACCGTTGTTCGGACACGCAGGCGTACAAGCTACCGTCGGCCTGATAGACGGGGATCGGAGCGTTCATGGTTTTGAACACACGTCGAGCAGCAGGAAAAGCTGCGGGAAGGAGATTCACGAGCGTCCCGGCGCTCTGGACGACTGCGGAACGCTTCGCGAGCGTTCACCTCCTGAATATCAGGAACGGAAGTCAGTCGTCAACAGAAAAGACAGCGGGTCTCTCGACTGGTGATATCGACGCTTCCAGAGCGATTTGTTGTGAATCGGGTGTACCCGAACATCAGGACAAGATCCTCCATCTTGATTACCTTGAACTTGCACGGGTGTTGTCGCGGCAGGCCGAGTCCGACGCTGATCGCACGAGAACCTCAGAGCGCACATGGGCGCGAGGCTGCCGACCTCGCTTGTTGTAGCGCCACATCTTCGGTCGCTCTGCGATCTACGGTCGCGTGATGCCCAGCCAATCCCGAATGCGCTCGACGAAGGAGGGAAAGAGGACGAGCAGCAGTGAGAGGGTACCAAGTACCGCCGTCCCAATTGCGCCGCCGATTGACCAAACCTTGCTGATGTGCTGCTGTCTGGCTGCCTCGTGCTGGTGGACGTGACCGCTAAGCTCCTGCGTTAGTGCTAGAAGCTTGTCGTATGCTTCAGCATATTCTCCGACGCCGTGGTCCCAGTCAGGATCAATCCGGTTCCTCCGCTTGGCCGCGCGACCTGCAGTCGCCAGCTGTGCGATCACCCGCAATCGGCCTTGGATCACCTGATCGGTCGGTGCGCCCTGGAAAAGTCCTTTCCCTTGCATCTTGCGGATGTGCGGCAGGATCTCCTGGTACCTAGAGTAAACACTGTTGAAGCGCTCACGTAACACACCGAGTGCGATTGCGTGAGGTTCCTGAATAGCACGTCGGAAGTGCTCTTCGGCGCTTGCAAGCTGCGCCTCCCACTCCTCTGGAGGAGTGTCTTCGGCGAGCAAGGTCGCCAGATGGCTGAGCACGTCGCGCAGGTTCGCCATGCTTAGTGTGTAGGTGGTGCCGGCGACCTCTTCGAGGAAGAATGATGATCGATCGGCCTTGGGGTAGTTGTCGCGAACCATTATGAGGAAGCGTTCAACCACGCTGCGGTCTACGCCGCAGACCCTTGCATCGTCTTTCTGTGCCGGAGCAAGCGAGACGGGGTCGGTGGGAGGGTCAGCCATAGTAACTAGTCCAGGCGCGCCAATACTGCCAGTACTGCCTTGGCTACTCGTTCACTGGTTCTGCGTGCGCTTCGTCCGCCATGCGCCTGAAGGTCCTCAGAGCGGAAGCTACTTCTTCTTCAGTGAGGTGGCGCAAGCCGTCGGACACACGACCCCCATACGGGTTGGCGTTGTCCAGCCTAGGCTTCCGGCCTGCTCGTCGGCGTCGAATCAAGTCGGTTGTGACATCCTCCGGCTTGAGACCGAGCCGGCCCGCGATCAACACGTCAAGCTTCCTCACGAGCGACACTTGACCCTCCCTCATTGATGATCGGTCCGGTATGGACCTCATCGACCGAAACAGCATTGGTGTTAGCCTGCTGGGCGTGGCCTCTCGCCGCTGCCCGACTTGGACAAAAACTCCCGGACCGCCAAGTTCAAAAGGTCCGACAGATCTTTCTCCCTCTGCACAGCGAGCATCTTCAACTGCCGATGCAGGCCGGCATCAAGTGCAACAGTCTTCGTCTGTTTCTTGCTGTTGTTATCCAATGCGATTCTACAGTATCACAACAATGCGATGTTGTCAAAACATAAAATCGCATCTGCCTGAACGAGACTCTGACGATACCACAGCGGGCACCCTCTCGTGTCAAGTGCCGTCCAACCGCGCCTGTCGATTGGCGGAGTCCAAGAGCATCTCCTTGGAGTCGGGGACACGTATCGCGGACCTCTGGGCAGCGGCAGCCACGCGCGCGGCGCGCCGTCTTGGCCGCTGCGAATGCGGCGGAACTCGTCGCAGGCCGGATCGATGATCGCGTCCCAGGTAGCTTGCCCCGGCATGGGTCTTACTGCAGGATCGGTGTGGCGGGCTCCGCGTTTGCCAGGTTGGGCGGAGTCTCGGGGGCGGAAGGAATGGGGCGCCTCGGCTCCGCGGTCTTCTCCGCGTCCTTGTCGGCCGCCTCCACCAACCGCTTGTGGATGCGACGCGTCAGCTCGATCTGGCGCTCCGGCGCGACGAACGTGTACTCGCCATTCATCTCGAGGTCGCTGTGGCCCGCGGTCTTCGAGGCCCGGATGGCACTGCCGCCCACCGCCTGCCGCCAAGTGATGTTCGCTGGGCTTGGAGATTCGCGGCGCGACGCAGGAGTTACAGGCCGCGCGCCGCTCCTGGGCCAGTTGCTCGCCGTGCATTGGCGAGGCACTGGGGGGACTCCGGCGTCCATGGATGGGTAAATTCGGGTAAGGATGGGTAAATCCCAATTTCGGCCCCGGCTTGGGCGCGGCGCGCCAACTGGCGCGTTTTGTAGGGCGTGCATTGAAACTAAAGGACTTAGATTGGCTCCTCAAGAGGAACCGCTTTCCGTAACGGATTTGGAGAAACAGGTTTCGATGCCACGCCAACCGGCACCAAACGCGTCAAGCTGGTGCCAAGCAGGCAACCTGTGGGTTTCAGTTTTCAAAGACCGGACAGCGACTCTCAGCATACTGGAATTCCATCGCAACAAGAACGAACGGTGAGCACAAGCTCACCGGATAGAAACCTCGGAAACCATGTATAATGTCCGTAGGTTCTATCCAATGCCGATTGCTGACGCTGGTCTCGTCAAGGCACGCATGTGTTCACCAAACACAAAGGCATGCTCCGCACAAGCGACGCCATTCGTCTGGGCGTTCACCCTCGGACCCTATACAGTCTTCGCGACCGTGGTGAGCTCGAAGCAGTGGGCCGTGGCCTCTACAGGCTCTCCACCGCCCCGCCGCTCACCAGCCCCGACCTGGTCTCCGTCGCGATGCGGATACCACGCGCCGTCATCTGCCTGATCTCGGCGCTTGCACATCACGGCCTCACGACCCAGGTCCCGCATGCCGTGGATGTGGCGCTGCCCAGCCACGCACAAATCCCCAAGCTCGATGGCATTCCGCTACGCGTATTCTGGTACTCCGATCCGTCCTTCAGCTCTGGCATCGATGTCATCTCGATCGACCAGGTTCCCGTGAGAGTGTATTCGCCGGAGAAGACGATCGCGGACTGCTTCAAGTACCGAAACAAGATCGGGCTCGACGTCGCCATCGAAGCCCTGCGAGCTTACCGTGAACGGACGCGGAAGGCGGACTACCAGGCTCTATCCAGGTTTGCGAAGGTCGACCGCGTGGAAAAGGTAATGCGTCCGTACCTGGAGGCGGTGCTATGAGTGGCCGCGATCTGGGCGCCTCCGTCCGCCAACGTCTGCTGAACCAAGCCCGCTCCCAGGGCCGGCCCTTCCAGGAACTGCTGCAGTACTTCGCCATGGAGCGTTTCCTGTATCGCCTGGCGAAGTCACCATTCGCGGATCGGTTCATTCTGAAAGGAGCCCTCCTGCTGACGGCTTGGAGGGCTCCTGTCGCCCGGCCAACGATGGACATTGACTTGGTCGGAAAGACCAACAACGAGTTGGAGCATATTCGGTCACTTGTCGGCGAGGTTTGCGAAACCGCCACTGAACCTGACGGCATTGAGTTCGCGGCCGGCTTGATCGAAGTTCAGCGCATAAAGGAAGACGCGGAGTACGAGGGGGTGCGGGTTCGATTCAACGCGACGCTCGCGAAGGCGAGAATTCCGATGCAGATCGACATCGGTTTTGGAGACGTGATCGTCCCGCGACCAATCGAGATCGAGTACCCGGCGATGCTGGAATTCCCGCCCCCAGTGCTCATGGCATATCCAAAGGAAACCGTGGTGGCCGAGAAGCTCGAAGCACTCACCGTCCTCGGGCTACTCAACAGCCGCATCAAGGACTACTACGACGTCGCCCTGCTGGCGCGGCTGTACCCGTTTGACGGCGATCTTCTGGCCGAGGCCATTCGATCGACCTTTCGACATCGTGGCACCGCAATCGACGCGACCCCAGTTGGGTTGACCGAAGCTTTCAGCGCAGACCCCGCCCGAGCGGTGCAGTGGCGAGCGTTCGTTCGCAGGAGTAGATTCGAATCCGAATCCGGCTTTGAAGAGATCGTGGCACAAGTGAGGCGCTTCGTCTCGGCGCCACTGAAGGCGATCGCGCGGGAGGACTCCTTCCATCTGAAGTGGAGTCCTGGCGGCCCGTGGGAGTGAACGAGGCGTCGGCGGCGCTGTGACCGGCTACGCAGGCGTCGCACGCGGGCATTGCTGCTGTTGAAAATCGCCGCCGGAGCGATGACGCGCTCTTAATGACCGGGGGGAGAACACTATCTGGCCGGGTTCATCTGAAGCTCCCCCAAGAGACGTTTCTGACCCCGATCGCCGGGTTAGAAAACTAACTAATGCCGAGTACCGGATAACCCCGAGTGATCTCGTCGGCGTAGCCGGCAGACGGACTTCTACGCGCGCGAACTCGGCATTATCAAGAGGACCGCGGGCTTCCTTGTGGGAGACTCTCCCCGGATCGGCCCCTCACAAGTGGCCGCCAATTGGGCGGTTGCGGTACGAAGACGGCGGGCCCTCGCGTGCACCCGATCCTGAGCAACAGAACCTGAACACCCGCCCGGCTTGAAAGCGTAATCAATTGCACATACAATGGCTGTGGGCTTGGGGTACGCAAGCGAAAGGAAGACATGAGATGAATACGCCGAAACTGGACAGCGAAGCCATCAAGGATCTCGAACAGTCGAAGAACGACATTCTCCGCCGGGTCGCCGAGAAGTTGAGGGGCCAAGTGGAGGAGGGCCTTTGCGCGGGCCACTCTTCACATTCATCGGGTGCCTCTAGCCGGACGCACAGTTCGACGACGACGGGCCACTAGCAAGTGCTGGCGTGCGCGATGTCCGGGGGGCGACTCCCGTCGCATCTGACGGGAGAACCGAGTTGCGTGGCCGCGCCCGGGAGCATCCCTGTTCTGGCGACCTCTCGAAGACGAGGGGTCTGTCTGGGGCTTCGTTTCCGGAAGCGAGAGCGACGAGCGGGGCCAATCTCGGATCGACTGGTTCGCCTCTGGCATGACGAGGAGACCGTCGTTTCCGTCTTCGCGTCTCTGCGATTCGAGGCAGAATCGACTGGCGCGGTAACCCCTCAGATGCTCGACCTGGATGACCCCTCGGCAGAGTTCTGCCTCACGTCTGGCTTAAAGCTTCTCGGTGATTCGCTGTCTCTGCCGGTTCTCCTGGGGCTGCACCTGGCCCGGACGTGTACTCACTGGCCCGCGGGCGTATACGCTTCGGGTGCGATTCGGGCCTCTCGGGGCTACCGTTGTGCCGCCGTCGCCGGTGCCCGCTCCAAGCTTCGGCTCCTTGAGGGCCTCGGTTATCGCCATTTGTTCCTTCCGCAAAAGAACTACCGGGAGCTTAGGCTCGCAGGATTCGACCTGCTGCGGACCACCGCCTTGCCAACAAGTGTGCCGGCTTGCCTTCAGATCTGGGATGCCTTCGTTCAGGGGACGACATGAACGAACGCACCAGAGTTCCAATCGGCTGCGCCTTTTTCATTACGACCCGGTGCAATCATCGCTGCGGACATTGCTACCTCGAGTGCGATCCTCAACTGGGCACGGACATGCCAGACGAGATGTTGAATGATCTGATCGAGAAGGCGTGGCGCGCAGGGTTGCTTCGCAATGTGACGCTCGTAGGCGGTGAGCCGTTCCTGAGCGTCAAGCGTCTGCTCGACCTAGTGCGGCGCCTTGTCACCGGCTACGGCGTTCTGGAAATTTTCATCCCCACCAACGGACGCTGGGTACTTGCCGACCGCTGGCGGGAGATCGCCGCCGAACTTGCCGGGTATGGTCAATGGGTCCCGTACGAGCTCCGAATCGCCTTCTCACAGAACCAGTGGAACCTGGAGCAACTCGGTCCCCAGGCAGACGATGTTCGCCGAAGATGGAGTGAACTCGAAAACGCCTACCCCCAGGTCTTTCGACGACGCACCCTTGTAGAGGACGAGATGCTCTCCCTGGGAAGGGCGCGCACCCATGGTCTGGCTAGGCCGGGAACCTCAGTGGGAGCCCATTGCTCCTTCGATGACTGGGTGGATCCGGTTCGCTCGCTTGGTTTCTACACCGACTTCCTGAGCTTCTGGCCAGACGGGACCTATCGCTGCTGCTTTGCCGGAGGGCCCGTAGTGGGGAAGTGGAACGAAGACCTGTCGCCGGCGCTCGAGCGACGAGCAACACTGCTTCGCAATATGCGTCTCCAACTCGGCAATCCCGGTGAAGACACCCTTCCCGCTGCTACGTGCAGCCGCTGCGTGGAGTGGGCCACGAAACCAGAAGGCCAGCACAATGGATGACTCCACGCCCACCCCACTCGCGAGCTTTCTCATCAAAGTGCATAGCCGCTGCAATCTCATGTGCGACTACTGCTACGAGTACAACTCCGGGAACACCTCGTGGAAGCGAAAACCACGAGAGATGAGCTGGGAGGTCTACGAACAGACGCTCTTTCGTGTCCGCGAGCATTCGCTGAAGCACAATATCCAGCGGCAGTTCTTCAGTTTCCATGGCGGCGAGCCGCTGCTTAGAGGCGTGGACTTCTTCCGCCGGGCCGTGGACAGGGCGAGAGCCGTACTACGGCCTGAGATCGAAATCGGCTTCGGAACGCAGACCAACGGGACGCTTCTGACTGCGGACTTTGCGCTTGCGTTTGCAGACCTCCGCATAGGTGTTGGCGTTAGCCTCGATGGTCCGCGCCACGTCCACGATCGTTACCGTGTTTATTCCAACGGCGATCCCTCATTCGATATTGCCATGCGCGGGATCAGTCACCTTCTCACCGACCCTGGGCGACGGGCATTTGGCGGCATACTCGCTGTCATCAATGTTGCCGAGGATCCGGTGGGGATTTTTGAGTTTCTCGCCAGCTTGGATCCACCACAAATTGACTTTCTCGAACCTCACGGCACGTGGGACCGGCTGCCTAACGGCAAACAAACTGCCGACGATACCTCATACGGGGATTGGCTCATCATGCTTTTCGATCACTGGTTCAGCGGTCATCACTCCGGCATTCCAATCCGCAAGTTCGAGGAGATTATCGAGCACCTCTACGGTGGACGAGGGGATGTCGAATCCTTTGGCCTTGAACCCGTGAATCTCGTAACCATAGCCACGGACGGCGCCGTTGAAGCGGTGGATTGTGTGAAGGCCGCCTGCCCGGACGCAGAGGTGCTTGGGCTGAACGTCTTCGATCATTCCTTCGACGATGTCCTTGAGCACCCGTCGATCCGCGCCCGCCAAATTGGCGAGCGCGCGCTTGCCGACAAATGCCTGCAATGCGAGCACAAGCTGGTCTGCGGCGGCGGCTACTTCCCGCACCGTTACACTCGCGCAAGCGGTTTCCGGAACCCCACCGTCTTTTGCGCAGACTACCGCAAGCTCATCGGCCACATTGCTTGTCGCGTCGGGGAGGCTGTCCATGGATGAGGCAGCGCGGCGCGCCTTCTTCGACGAGATCGTAGACCGGTTTCCAGCAATCAAGACTCGCGAGTTCCTCCTCGCAGCCGGAGGCCGCAAGACGGCGCGCACGGAGGTGCCGGAGCGCGAACTCCATGCCTTTGTCGCTCTGATGGAAAGACACGGCCTGTATGTAGCGATCCATGAGCGGAAGTACGTACATGCTCCGGACATCGCGAAAGGAGGCTGGTCGAACCAATATGGAATCGAGTTGCACCTGGAATCGCCGCATGACGGCTACCTCATGGTGTACATCGCAGCAAGCGCCGAGGATGCCCTAAGAGCCATGCGTGCCGAGCACTCTCGACGTGACGACGAATTCGGGGACCTTCTTGGCATTCCAGCCTGCTGCAGAAAGAGCTACATCGAGAGAATCGAAGCTGCTTCCTCGAAGCAAAACGACTACCTGCCGCTCATTCTCGACGGAACGCCTGGATCGCAGCCATTTCCATATCTAAACAACATCGGTGCTCAGTACTTCGACTACTGCCTGCTGAGTTTCTACCCATGCAGCTTCACGTGCCAGGAAGCCGCAAGAGTCGCATGGGACGCCTACGAGTACCTGGCGACATTCTCCAGCGAGTGGGCGAAGAAGTTCCTCGTGCGTCAACGCTCGACAATCCTGTATACAGAATATGAGGGCATCTACCTCATCGAACAGGAAGCTCTTCGAGACGGCTGGCTTTACTACCACCCTGAGTATGTCAAGGGCACAATCAACGGCCTGATCTTTCAGCTCCTCGGTGAAGGCGACCGGCTACAGATCGCAGGTCCTCATCGGGCCGTCATCGCGCATGGCTCTCGAGTCATCCAGGAACTCCGGATGCCGGACCTCTGCGTTATGGTGTTCGACTGATGAGTGTCGCATCCGCAACCGTGGTCGAACTGCTCGATCTTTTCTATGCCGACTGGATCAAGTGCGCCGAGCTTCTCGAACTTCTGGCGCACCTGGAGGGAGTCAAGCGCGTGGTGCGTCTGGTTGCCGATCCAGCGCGGCGCGACGCTCTGTTTTCCTTTCTTTCGAGAGCAGCCCTCCAGTACCGCGTAAGCGAATTCGGACTTCGGACTGAGTTCTCAACAAGCCTGGGAGACACTTTCCAGCGAATCACCCCTCTGCGTGACCCTCACGGCGACTGCGTGCTTTTCGTCGGGAGTCCCGATGCGACAGCGAAGGCCAATGCTATGGAACTGGGAGGCGCCGATGCGCTCTCCTGCGCCGAGGCATACGAGTATCCAGCCTGCTGCGCCGCCTCATATGTTTCTCTTCAGGAAGGCACACCGTGGGTGTTGCCCTTTCTGCGGGGAATAGAGCCTGCGGCTTTCTTCGCGTGGCGGACGAACAAGCTCGCGTGTCTGTACCCTCCACACCTGACAATCATCCCCGATTTCTTCCCCTGCTCCATTCGCTGCTCCTCGGCGTCTGGACTTGCGTCGCAGTACGAGCAGCTGCTCATTGACGCCGGACTCAAGGAGCTTCGGGACTTGATTGCTGCGGAACTTCACCGGCCGTTGCTCTTTCATGGCGGATGGATCTACCGGTTCGAAACCCTGGAGCGGCCACGCACGGGATCGCACGGCCATGTCGGCCGGGTCTCCTTTATCCCTTTGCGGTCAAGCACCGCGCGGCCACCCCTTCGCATCACGAGCCTCGCGGTGGCGCACGGCGCGGTTGAGCTCGTCGTCAGCGGGGCCGATGGCGCTCAGGAAACGGTGGCGGCGGACGGGCCGTTGCTGCGGTTTTCGTCCCAAGTTGGTGTGCCGTGAATCACGTGCTGCTTGACATTGGAGCCGACTTCACCTCCGCTGGCCTGGGCGAGAACTGGACGCCGTTGCCGCGGCTTTTCAGCCGCTACCCGAACGCGGACAGCGTCGTCTCCGTCTTCCGCCGCGAGCATCTGTTCGAATGGGACCGCCGCGGACTGCGGTGGGCCACCTGCTATCACATCGTGGGAGAGGATTCGTTCCGCTCACTCGCAGAGAACAGCCGCGCTCACGATCTGCCTCTCGGGGCGCGCGCGGACTGGGTCCGGGACGACGACTACCTCGTCTTTGCTGTGCGGGATGGGCTGATCGGCCAGCTCGTGTACGTCTTGCCCGATTCCGCGCGGCTCGAGCGGTGGCATCGCGAGGTACCTTCCAGGTTCCGGGAATATGCCTGCCGTGTTCGTGCCATCCTCGCCGTGGACCTCGAGGGCCAGATGCCGGCGCCGCAGATCATCTGCTGCTCGCTACTGGCGCCATCGCTGCACCTCAGGCAACTTCTCGACAATATTCAGCAGTCCGGTGCCGATGAGAACCTCGCCGACCGCGCGATACTAACGCATCGCGACTCCCTTTGCGGACACTCGACGGAGGACTCTTTTGTCTTTCCGTACAACGCGCCCAGTGCAGTCGCAGGCTCGGGAGCCTGGCTCTACCATGGCTCGCAAGTATCGGGGCTGAAAACACTTGTTCCCACGGAAGACCGGCCTGTGTTTTTTTCTCCAGTTCCGGGCTTCGCGGCCTGCTTCGGCGTCGATTTGCGGAACGAGAAGGGCTGGATACAGGGAACCGATGTCCTCTCGGGAGACGCACCCTTCACATATCTGGTTGTTCCGTCCGCACACGAGGCCGAGCTCCAGCAACCATGTTCGCTATACCGGGTATCGGAATCAGCGACCACCTGCGAGCCACGCGGCAGCGTGTCGGGATTCGAGTATGCCTGCGGACATGAGATCCCGGTTACCGAGGCCGTTGCATACCCCAGTGTCGCTGAGGCCTTAACGGCCCACGGCGTTCGCGTCTTCAGACAAGGCGTCGTCGCAATCAAGGACCGTGACATCCTTGATCTGCTCGACTCCGAACAGGGGGAAGCGGAATCCTTCTTCGAGCTGAGTGGCGGGGACATGCGTTCTCTGCCGTTTTTCGCGCCGCTCCTCTACGCCTTTTTCGTCGGACGCCAGGGCCACGCTCCTTCCCGGTTCTCTCCCCAATATCGTGGGGTTTGGGCGCGCCTGCTCCGACGCCTCATCTTCCCGGCGCTAGGCCCCTACTCGCTGCAGCCGACGGACGGCTTTCACGGACTGTCGCACAGCTTTCGCGTGGCCCTGGACGCCCTTACGCTTGCCCTCGAGCAGGATGCCAATCCCCTGCTGGCGATGATCGCAGGCGTTCTTCACGATGCGGCCCGGACCGACGACGACGAGGGACGCGGACACGCGCTGGCCGGTTCCTTTTTGGCGCGTGCCGTTCTTCCAAGAACGCTTCCCTCATGGGTGGCCGCAGACGGAATTCGCCGCATCGCGGACGCCGTGGAACACCACGTCGACGAAGAGCTGCCAACCGATGTTATCAGCCAGTGCCTCAACGATTCCGATCGGCTCCGGCTGGCCTGGGAGAGGGGTTTCGAGGCGCGCTTCTTCTCGACCCCGACTGGCAAGCGCCTGGCCCGCCGCGGCGCCGACTTCGCGAGCAACTGGTTCGCAAGCCGGCTGCGTACCGGACCGTCTGAACTCAAGTTCGAAGTAACTTCGGCCTGCGACCTCGCTTGCCGGTTTTGCCATCGCAATGGCGTCGCGGCACCATCGGGCGCCATGAAGTTTGAGACGTTTGAGTCCGTCCTCCGGGCTGGCGCGGAAGCAGGCATCGGTTCCATCCGCCTCACGGGTGGCGAGCCATTCCTCCACAGAGAGTTTCGCCGGCTCGCGGAAGCCGCTCAAACCATGGGCTTCGAGGTTGTGGTCAATACGAATGCAACGGCCGTGACGCCGGCGCGGATGCTCGCGGCAGCCGATGTAGTCGACTGCTTCAAGGTTTCTCTGCCGGCGTTCGGCGAGGCCCCGATGCGGTTGGCAACAGGTAGCGAGGCAGCCTGGTCGCGGAAGCTCGAGGCTATTGGGGAACTTGTGGCGCACGGGTGCCGGGTCGAAGTTCTGACGGTAATGACGCCCGACAACATCAGGTGCTTTGATCGGTACCTCGATTTGCTTGGGCCCCTCGGCCGGCTTCGGTGGGTGCCCCTGCGCCCGGAGCCCACGCCCCATGACCGGCGCCCTATCTCCGTGCCGGAGCTTCGTGCGCTGGTCGACAGTATCGATGCGGCGCGGTCCATTGGTGCGCGATGGGAAGACTTGTATCTCCATCTGGCTGTCCCATTCTGCGCCATCGAGGATCCGGAACGTGCCGCCCGGGTGTTGAAAGGGCGGCTCGGGTGCGGGCCTGCTGATAGCTTAACGGTGACTTCTGGAGGCGAACTGATTTCCTGCTACTCCCGGCGCACTCCGCTGGAAACTGTTTCCGGCGTCTCGGCCTTATGGCGCCACACTCTAGATGACGAAGCCGAGACCTTGCCGGAGATTTGCCAAAGCTGCGCATTCGGCTGGCGGTGTCAGGGCGGCTGCAGGTGTGAGTGGGCGCTTGAAGAGTCACCTCAAGGCCGATTCGACTACCTGGCAAACCCCGCTCAGGCGGCGAACTGGAGTTCCTGATGGGCGACGTACTCCTTGTTGCAATGCCATGGAATCGAGCGGACTATCCGTCCATACAAGTGGGCTTGCTCAAGGGCCATTTGGTTCGCCAAGGCGTGGCTGTTCGTGCCGCGTACCCATATCTCGAGCTTGAATCCCGGCTTGGACCGGATCTGTATCTCCGGCTGGCCGACAAGCTTCATCCCATCCTCGGGGAGAGTCTCTTCGCGTCAATGCTTGACTCCACTCTCGTTAGAGCCGGCGACCGCTATCTTCTGGACAGCGAGGAGTTGACCGTCGCGAGCCTGGCGACAGTACGCGAAAACATCGACGGATTCATACGGGATCTGGTCGCCTCCGACCTTTGGGAGGGTGCGGACCTGGTCGGCTTTACCTGTAGCTTCAATCAGGTCTATGCTTCCCTGCTGGCCGCCCGAGAGCTGAAGTCGCGTTTTCCGGCGATTCGCGTGGTCTTTGGCGGCGCCGCGATGCATGGCTGCACCGGCCGATCCTACTTCGATACGTATGACTTCATCGATTATTTGGTTTCCGGGCCCGGCGAAGAGGCTCTCGCCAGGCTGGCGAGCGATCTGCCGCCAGACCGCATGTTCATTGACATTCCATCCGCAACGCTTCCCGACGGCCCACCCGACTACGATGAGTTTTTCACAAGTGTGAGACCAACGACGCAGCCCGCCGTCGTGCTGTCCGCCTCGTGCGGATGCAATTTCGGCGGGTGCGCCTTCTGCGCACAAAACGCCCGGCCCCAATACTCGCCGCGGAGCCCGGAGGCGGTTCTCGCCGACGTGGCGGTGACCACAAAGCGATACAGCGCGGAGCGAGTGGAGTTCTCCGATACGTGCTTTCCGATGGAGTTCTTTCGGGGCGACTGGCCGGAAAAGATGAACCAGGTGGGTGTACAGTGCTTCGCGCAAGTACGCGCCTTCACCTCCCGCAGCCTGGCTGCCGCCATGCGCCGGGCGGGCTTCCAGCAAGTCCAGGTAGGCATCGAGAGTTTTCATTCCCGAACCCTGACGAGAATGAACAAGCCCGCCGGAGTTATGGCCAACATTCAATGTCTGCGCGTGGCATACGCCAGTGACGTCGAGGTGAGCTACAACCTGATCCTGAATTTCCCCGGCACCGACGAATGCGCGTTGGAGGAGTTAGGCACGCTACTGCCTTCGCTCTTCCATCTGCAACCGCCGACAGCGCTGGTCCCATTCGCCTTGCACCACGGGTCGACGGTGTACAAGGTTCCGTCCCGGTACGGCGTAACCGGGATTCGCCCGCACCGCTTCTATGACGCCGTCTCTCCCGCTTTTTCAAACGGCTCGCTGGTCCCGTTCTTTCACGATTTCGACACCAACGCGGCTCTACGTTCGCACCTCGAGCGGATCGATCGTCTGTGCCGCAACTGGATCTCGGTTTATGACTGGCGCCGTCCCGCCCTGGCGTGGAGCCGCAGCGGCGACTCGATTGTCGTCCGTGATCAACGCGAAGGTTCCCCGGGATCCAGTTTCCCTATGCCGGAACCCGCCGCGCGCGTCTTCGAAATGCTCGACGAGCCGAAGCATCTGAGCGAGTTGGAACGCCGAACCGGCAGCAAGGACCGGCTCATGGAAGGCCTCACTTGGCTTCGCCAGCGCCGCCTGATCGTCGAAGATGACCGGAAGATCCTGGCTCTGCCGATCGAAGATGGCGCCAGGTGTCTGCGGCCACCGGATGAGCTCGATTCCTACTTCACGCCGCCCGACTTCACGGAGACGCAATGTTAACGGACATCAAGGTTGGTCTGAGCTGCAATAACGCATGCCGCCACTGCATTATGGAACCGATTCGGCTGCGCGAAGAAGCGGGCAGCCACACGATCGACGCTACGTTCGAGCAGGTCTGCGCGGCGATGGATGCAGCGGCAGCCTGTGGCGACGAGGGGGTGACGCTCACCGGCGGCGAGGTGACCATCCGGCGAGACCTGCTCGCGCTCATAACGTACGGGATTGGCCGCGGGCTTATCGTGACGGTGCAAACCAATGGCCGGCGCCTCGCTAAAGTTCTGGACCAAGCGTTCTTGGATGCGGTATCCGATCGATCGCGTCTCTCATTCGTGGTTGCCCTGCACGGCTCGAATGCATCGATCCACGACAGTGTTACGCGCCGCAAGGGGAGCTTCGATGAGACGGTCGCCGGGATACGGCGGGTGGTCCAGTCGGGGTTTCCTATATGGGGCAAGGTGGTGCTGTCACGCGTAAACCTGGCTGATGCGCTGGCCACGCTACGGCTACTGGCTTCGATATCCGTGCGTCGGGTGACGGTGGCTTTTCCGCACGCCGAAGATTTCGATGACGCGGTCTTCCGCGAAGTTGTTCCCCGCTACAGCGACCTCGCATCGTTCTTGACGGAGTTGGCAGGCTCGCGGCCGGAGGACCTCTCACTGGAGTCCGTGGATCTTGAGACCATTCCATATTGCATCCTGCCCGACCCCGCTCTGTGGCGCTCTTCCATGGATATTGAGTTCACCCTGGCCAGCCTGCGGCGGGCCGGTACTAACATCCGAATGGCAATGGACGACAGTCTGATTGACTGGAGCGCAATCCGGCCAACGATAAAGACCAAACCGCCGGAGTGCGATCAATGCCTCATGGATCGTCTGTGTGAGGGCCCGTGGTCCGAGTACGTCGACCACTTCGGCACCGGCGAGTTCAAGCCCATAATCGACCAAGAGCAGGTGGAGACCTTTCTTGGGGCGCTCTGATCTCGTTCCCGGCCATTGCACCCCCGACAGCTCGGCACTCTGCCGTGGCCGGAACGCCGCTCTTCCGCCGGATTTCTTCTCCGTGTCGCACGGGTTGGCCCTCTCCTCCATTGGGCTGGGGACCTGTCTGGGCAATCTCGATGCCGAAACGGACCGCGCGGTGGTAGAGGCGGCGGCGACCCTTGGGCTCGCGGGATGTAACGTCTTCGACTCAGCTCCCAACTACCGAAACGGTCGAGCGGAGCTGTGCGTCGGAGAGGCGCTCGCCGCGATGCTCCACCAAGGCGTCGACCGGGACCAGTTGTTCGTCTCGACCAAAGTCGGCATCGTTCCGGAGAGCCTGCTGGCAGCGCTCTCCGACGGCACGCTTCTACCACGGGGCCAGATCGAGATGCTCTCAACGGGTCAGTGCTTCTCCCCGGCATACATAAGGTGGCAGGTCGAGCAGTCCCGTCATCGCCTCGGCCTCCAAACCATCGACTGCGTCTACCTTCACAACATAGAAGAGGCCCGTTGCGTCCGACCGGACGCATTCCCGCCTCTCTTGATCCGGGCGTTTGAAGCGCTCGAGGAGTTGGTAGCGCGCGGAGACGTTCGCAGCTACGGCCTCGCGACGTGGCACGGCCTGCGCGTCGCCCACGACGATCCGCGCGCGCTAAGCCTTGGCGAAGTCGTTTCATCGGCGTCGACGGTTGCAGGAGGCTACCATGGCCTTCGGTACCTGCAGATCCCTATCGGGTTGTGGGCGCCCGAGGTGATCACAAATCAGAACCAGCCAGGCGAGAACGGCGGCTCGCAGACGCCACTGGTGGCTGCTGCACACCTTGGATTGACTGTGATTGGCAGTGCGCCTCTGCTTCAGGGCGAACTGGCGGGGGCCGACCTCTCATTCCTTGGCGGCTTGCCTCGACTCTCGGCAGCGCAGCGGTTGGTACAGTTCAGCCGCTCGGTGCCCGGAGTTGCAACGGTGCTTGTGGGACTCAAGCAGCGGCAGCACGTTGCCGAGGCTCTGGGAGTGGCCGCCCTGCCTCGGTCGGATCTTGCCGCCCTCACGCTCAGGGAGTTGCGATGACGGAGATTCGCTTCAGCTTGTTGGCGAGCGACGGAGAACACTGCCCGGAGGATGCGCGGCGCCTGTAGGCACCTGTATCGGGGAGCACCTGTATCGGGGAGTGGACAAGTCTCGCCATTTGGCCGTAGACTAATGATGGAATAATCTACAGCGCGATCGGCCCAACCGGGCGTTTCGCGGGTAATCCGAAATATCGACGCTCATTGATGGAGACCACGGAATAGTGACTACGCTCGAAGCGGCGGCTTCTGGCCTATCCGGCTTCCGTGCTGGCTGATTGACGAGCTTGAGCAGAAGGAGAACAGCGAATGAGTAGATTGCCTGGCGAGGCGATCGCCACGAGACCAGTGCACTTCATCTGGATAGCGGACTGCTCGGGGTCCATGGATTATGACGCCAAGATTCAGGCGTTGAACCAGGCCATTGCCGAGGCTGTCCCCCATATGAAGACTGTGGCTGGGGAAAACCCGAATGCCCAGGTCCTGGTTCGCGTGATAACCTTCTCCGACGGAGCTCAGTGGCACGTCTCAGTTCCCACGCCGATCGAAGATTTCAAATGGACGCCCTTGAAGGCGGGCGGCATGACCGACATGGGTAAGGCGCTATCCATGGTTGCCGAACAACTTACGATTCCGCCGATGACCGATCGCGCCCTTCCTCCCGTACTCGTGCTGATCTCGGACGGACAGCCCACGGATGACTTCGCCGCTGGGCTTGACGAATTAATGAGCCGGCCCTGGGGAAGAAAGGCGGTCCGGATCGCAATCGCCATTGGGGACGATGCCGATCTCGAGTGCCTCCAGCAGTTCATCGGTAACTGCGAGTTGAAACCCCTGAGAGCTAACAATGTCGAGTCGCTCACCGCTTTCGTAAAATGGGCCTCGACTGCCGTATTGAAATCGGCCAGCTCGCCCGCGAGCCAGGTGAGAGGCGCGGTTGCTCCATCCGGGAATGTGCCCATACCTCCTCCTCCCGACCCCGTGACGCCCGCAGGTCCCGTCGACGTCTGGTAGCCGGTGTCTATCCCTGGGGGGCAACATGGGCGAAATTCACTGGGAGATGTTCGGGGCTTCCGTTCGGGGCGCCGCGCATTCCCGCGACGGTCGGCCCAATCAGGACTGCATCGGCTGGGCTCGGGATGGCGGCGCCGGCGTCCTGGCGGCGGCGGATGGTCACGGCAGCGCAAAATCGTTTCGAAGCGATCGGGGTTCCCGGTTTGCGGTACAGGCGGCGGTCAAAGAGATCCTGACGCTCATCGGGCCCCACGACGCCCCCGTAAGCCTCTCCGCCATCAAGCGCATGGCGGGCGGGGCCCTGCCGCAGGAGATTGTGAAGCGCTGGATCGAAGTGGTCGATATCGATCTCCGGGAACCGGACGGCGAGTCGCGGGTTGAAGTTGGGAGTGGGCCGCTGATTGCCTATGGCTCCACAATCCTTGCTGTTGGGCTGACCGGGAGCTTCGCCGTCTATTGCCAGCTTGGGGACGGGGATATTCTGTGCGTGTCGGATGAAGGGGAATGCGTCCGTCCTCTTGACAAAGACGAGCGCCTTTTCGCCAACGAAACTACGTCTTTGTGCGCGCCGCAGGCCTGGAGGGATTTCAGGGTTGCATTTCAGGTGTTCTCGGAGAGGACGCCGGCCATGATTCTGCTGGCAACCGACGGCTATTCGAATTCGTACCGGGACGACAGCGGGTTCCTGAAGGTCGGCACCGATATACTGGGCGCCATACGATGCGAGGGTTGGGAGAGCGTGAAAAACGACCTGCCCGAGTGGTTGTCGGAGACTTCCCTGAGAGGGAGCGGCGACGATATCACGGTGGGCCTGATTGTCAGAAATGACATCATCGAGGCCGGCCGCGGTGAACAGGCAGCCGCGTCGTCAACACCATGAAGTTGCACAAAAAGGAGAATGCCGATGAGTTCACTGCTTCGGACCGGCCAGGAGGTGGTTGGCGAATCTTCGGGCTTGCGGTGCAAAGTGGAACGGTTCCTGGGCGGCGGGGGGCAGGGAGAGGTTTACCGCGCAAGCTTGGCGCAAACACAGGTTGCCCTGAAGTGGTACTTCAATCAGGCCGCCACCGCGGAGCAGCGCGCCGGTCTGAACACCCTGATCCAAAAAGGCAAGCCAAACGACCGCTTCCTCTGGCCCATCGAAATCGTCTCTGCCCCTGGCGTGCCGGGATACGGATACCTGATGCCGCTGCGCGAACCTCGTTTCAAGAGCCTGTTCGACCTGATGAAGCGCACCATCCAAACGAGCTTTCGCGCTTTGCTCACGGCAGCTATCGAGCTTCCGAATAGCTTTTACCAGCTTCATGCGAAGGGGCTTTGCTACTGCGATATCTCGTTCGGAAATGTCTTTTTCGATCCCGCGAGCGGAGAGGTCGCCATCTGCGACAACGACAACGTCGTCATCGACGGCTCCGAAGTGGGTATCCTCGGCACTCCGGACTTCATGGCGCCGGAAGTCGTGCGGGGAGAGAAAGGGCCGAGTATCGCAACGGACCGGTTCTCGCTGGCCGTCCTGCTCTTCTACATTCTGCACACGGCCCATCCTCTCTACGGGCGGAAGGTCATGCAGATTCATTGTCTGGACCTGCCTGCCAGGACTAGGCTCTGCGGGCACGAACCCTTGTTCATCTTCGATCCGGATGACAGATCGAACGAGGCCGTTTCGAGACAAGAGGATGAGGTGGGAGATGCCGGCGCGAACGCCCTGGCCTGCTGGCCCATTTATCCGCAATTTGTTCGTGACACTTTCACCAAGGCGTTTACGGACGGCATTAAGGATCCCGAGCATGGCCGGGTCGTCGAGACCGTCTGGAGATCCGTGATGGCTCGTGCCCGCGATTCGATCGTGTACTGCTCGAATGCCAACTGCGGCGTCGAGAACTTCTACGAGGCCGACCGTCTGAGGACGAACGGGGGCGCCCAGGCAAACTGTTGGGGTTGTGGAGGCCCCTACCGCCTTCCCCCGCGCATCCGGATCGACAGGCAGGTCGTCGTGTTGAACTTCGGTACCAGGATCTTCCCCCACCACATCGCTGGCCAGCCGACTTATGACTTTTCGGCGCCGGTCGCGGAAGTCGTCCAGCACCCGGCCAACCCGGGGGTTTGGGGACTAAAGAACCTGTCGAAGGCGAAATGGGTCTGCACGCTCCCCGATGGAACCATCCGCGATGTGGAGCCGGAACGTAGTCTGCCGTTGGCTGACGGGGTCAAGGTAAGCTTTGGGAAAGTCGAGGGCGAGATTCGTGTTTGAGTCGGACGGGGGCGCGTGTCCGCAAAGCTGAATCGGGAACCGCGCGAACGCCTTCGCGAGGCGCTTGCCAAGTACGGCGCCTCCATCGCCGGGGATGAGCGGCGGTGCCGGAGCATTCTGAACGACAAGTGTGGCCGGTACGTTCAAGAGGTGAACCTACTGATGCTCGCCCTCCGGGAGCGTATCCCTGCGGACCTTCAATCGGATGCCGCCGCCATACCGGAGTTATTACTAGCCCAGCTCGCCAACCGGTTACGGAACAATCTCGCCATGACCGAGGAAGCCGCCCGGTGGGTTGTGGAGTCCTGGGCCGTAGCCCTTGGCCGGATTCCGGCACTTGTCCCGTGGCTTGGACAAATTCCGTTCGGCATTCGCATGGAAGACGTGCTGGACCGCGTCGAAGGCATCGGTTCGGCGTTAGCGGCCGAGTTGCGGTCGGCAGGCCTGACGACTGTCGAGGACCTGCTCGGCTACGTCCCATTCCGATACGAAGACCGCAGAAACGTGAAGTCCGTCGCGCAACTTGCCCCAGGAGAGATGGCCACGGTCATCTGCAGCGTGCTCTCGGCCAGGATGAGCGGACTCAATCGGCACAGCCTGGAATTGTTCGAAGCCCGCTTCACGGATGCCTCGCGCGCCATCCTGGTGGCCAAGTGGTTCCACGGCGGCTACCTAGCCGACGTGCTCCGCGAGGGCATGAAAGTGGTCCTGTTCGGCAAGGTGGAGTTCGACGACCATGCCGGAGAACTGACCATGCTGCATCCCGAATTCGAGGTGCACGCCGGAGACGATGACGAGGGCGACGCCGCGGTCCACGTGGGCCGCGCGGTGCCCATCTACGAGGGCACTGGCAAACTCAACACCCGTGCCATCCGCACCTTCATGCACCGCGTCCTGCAAGCCATCGAGCCGGTGGACGACACGCTGCCGGATCTCTTGCGTGCGCGCATGAAAATGCCGGACCGGTTGACGGCCCTGCGGGACACCCACTTTCCGCCGGCGGAAAGCGACCTGCGCCTGCTTAATGCCTTCCGCTCTCCGGCGCAATTCCGCATGATCTTCGAAGAGTTCTTTTGGCTGGAGACCGGCTCGGCACTGAAGCGCGGCAAGGCGCTGGGCATGCCGGGCATCGCCTTTAAACTGAACGAACGTGTGCGCGAAAGGGTCAAGGCCATGCTGCCCTTCAAACCCACCGGCTCGCAGAAGCGCGTGCTCAGCGAGATTGCCGCCGACATGCTCCAGCCGCATCGTATGAAACGTCTACTGCAAGGCGATGTGGGCAGCGGCAAGACCATCGTGGCGGCGGAGGCGGCGGTGATCGCCATCGAAAACGGGTATCAGGCGGCGCTAGTGGCGCCGACCCACGCTCGGGCCGCCCGGAGCTATCAATCGATGCAGCCCCTCTTTGCGGAACTCGGGTATTCATCCGTCCTATTAGCGGAGTCGGACTCCGTAGAAGAGACACTTCGAAAGAAGAGGCTGATCGCGCAGGGACTCGCACAATTCGTGGCAGGCGCACTCGCGTTGCTCGAAAACGACCTCGAATTCGAGCGGCTCGGCCTTTTGGTAGTCGACGAGCAGAACCGGTTCCGGCCCGGACAATGTTTCGAACTGGCCACGAAGGGCCTCAAACCGGACGTGCTGGTGATGACCGCCGCGCCTACTCCGCGCACCCTGGCCATGACCATCTATGGCGACCTGGACGTTTCCGTCATCGACGAAATGCCGCCCGGAAGAAAGCCCATCGTCACTAAACACGCCACCTCCGACCAAGTGGAACAAGTCTACAGCTTCCTGAAACGGCAGATCGACGAAGGCCGCCAGGCGTATGTGTTCTACCCGGTGATCGAGGAATCGGAAGCGCAGGACATGAAAGCCATACAGCGGGCCTACGAGCACCTCTCGAAGGAGGTCTTCCCGGATATCCCGGTCGGGCTGATGCACGGCAATCTCGGAGCGGACGCAGAAGAGGCCGCAATGCGGCGGTTCAAGGAAGGCCAGACCAAGATTCTGGTCTCGACCATCGTCGTCGAAGACGGCGTGGACGTGCCCAACGCCAGCGTCATGGTGGTGGAGCAGGCCGAGCGCTTCGGCTTGGCCCAGTTGCACCAGTTGCGCGGACGCATGGGCCGCGGCACGGCGCAGAGCTACTGCCTCCTGGTAACAGAGAAACTGGACGAGACGGCGCGGGAGCGCATTCGCACTCTGGTGGAATCGGACGACGGATTCTACATCGCGGAGATGGACCTGAAGTTGCGCGGACCGGGAGAGTTCTTGAGTGGGATGCCCAGCCTGCGGATCGCCAATATACTGCGCGACGGCGAAATCCTCGAGGTGGCGCGCAGGGAAGCGGTGGATTTCGTGGAGCGGCCGCCTTCGCAGGAGGAACTGCGCAAAGCCGTCGAGTACATCCGCGACCACTGGCAGCGGCTCTACGGATTGGTGGCTGTGGGCTGATGAGCGGTAGGGATCGAGGTGCCGAGCCCGCAGGCATGAGGCAACCGCTGTCCGGCCTCTTCTCTCGCGAACCGGCGATGACCCCGGCCGTTGCACTTGGAGCGCCGATGCGGCGACAACGTCTACGAGCCACGGTGCCGCAGCCGGAGCACGATCTGATCAAATGCTACGCCGTCATGCTGTCAGCGACGTCCGTCTGGCGGGAGGCGCCACCGAAATGACGCCGCTACGCCGGGCGAAGCCAAACCAGTCGCCATTTCCCGTTTCTCCGCGGTCGGTGCCGCCTTGCAGGTGGTCCAGTCCGAGGTGGGGAATCGTCAAACGCACCGCGCCGAAGCGCTTGCTCAATGCCACGGCTAGGTTTCGCGCCTGGACGAGATCGTGGAACGGAACCGTGACGCTCCGGGTCCGCTCCGACGATGCGCCCTCGGCCAACTTCGCCCTCTTGACGCCGAGAGCGCTCAGCGTGCGGGTGACCCGCTTTCCAGCCGGCTCGCCAGGCAGGGAGTAGATGTTGTAGCGTTCGGTGACTGGCGGGTACAAGGGATCGCGACTGAAGAGCGGTGGGAATTCGTTCAGGATTGCAAAAAGTCGCGACGCCCAACTGTTCGGCGTCACTGCGGTCATCTGCGCCCGAAAGTCCTTTTGGAGCGAGATCGGGACGCCGTAGTTCATGAGTTCCTCATCCAGATCGTCGTTGATCCATTCGACAAACTGGGGCCAGGCTTTGCCCGTATCCAGCAACTTCATCAGTGGGAACTTCCACTCCAGGTCGAACCGCGCCAGCGCAAAGTTCTCAACAACGGTATCGGCGTCATCACTGTGCCGGTACGAACCGTAGACACAGACAGTGTCGTGGAAGAGGCGAAAGATCAGATCCTCCGATCCCGAACCACCTGCTGCTCCCAGCACGCGGAGTCCTCGGACCAGGGACGCGGGCACAAAGAGGAAACTCTGACCGCGGAACACACAGTTGTCGGGAATGCGCTCTGTGTAGATGACGCCTTCGGACGAGTGGTGCATCAACATGACGCCGGGCTCGGAGGTTTTGGCCGCCCGGCGGAGTACGGTCTCGACCTCCCTGCGAATCCGGGACGGTGGCGCGCCGCTCACAGAGGCTCCGTTACCGAGGTCAACGCCCAGAACGCGGTGGAAGTTGCGGATCGCCACGCCTCCGTTGCCTAGCACCCGAGGGCACCACTGCGGGCCGTCTCCGCAAGATATCCAGGCGGCGGGCTCAAGCTTCTTCAGAATCCGGTCCCATGCGACGCGCGAGAGGTCGCGCTTCATCCTGGCCAGCGCCCTCACAAACTCGTGGTGCTCTCCAATGTGAAACGGAATGCTGGCATCCACCCGCTCGATTAGCTGGGCCAATGCGACTGGCGACATTCCGTCCCAGCATCCGGCTGGCTTATCGACAAAACTGTCACCGGTGGTATCAAGGTAAACCAGCGTGGCGCGGGATCCCGGCCCGGTTTCCTGGGGCAGATTGCGTGTCTGCTTTCTTGATTTCATCGACGTTTGCAGTTTCGAACAGCGTGCCAAGCCATTTAGTTCCCTCGGCTCAGAATAGCACCGTAGGGTGTTCTATGAGCCACACGCGCCCCGCCAGCGCAACCGCGCCAAAAAGAAACGCGGTTGCCTGTTCCTGGGCTGATCGGCCTCGCGAAGGCTTGGTTGTCCATGCGGAAAAAGCTGCCATCGGCCCAGACTGTACAAAACACGACGAACCGTCTTTGTTTCAACGACCTAGCCCAAGGCGGGCTGAGGCCTCTGCGCCGCGAGGCGATGACATTGAAGCTGCCAAGGTGCGAACCACGGCGCGTGGGCGCGGCTGATGGCGGTCTACCTCGCTCGCTCGCGCGCCTTCAGCTTGTGTAGCTTCGCCCCGCCTTGCGGTGACAGCGCCGCGCCCCGTGTTCCTGTGCGCATCGGAGCGAACGGCGGCGTTTAGTTCGATTGCATCGAGCAAAGATCCGCAGGAAGGCGAGCACCGACGAGCACACCACCCATTATCCGACTCTGACGGCAATTCAGGACGGCGCGATCCGTTAGACTGGTTTTCTACGCCATGATACCGGACAGCAAACGCCGCTTCCTGTACAACAAGCGGGTTGCCCCGAACACGTTCGTGTTCTTCTTCCATAAAGGACCGAGCGAAACATCCTGGAGCGTCCGCGACTACTCGATGCCTGGCTCCATTGGGCTTCGCTACGCGTCCGACTTTCGGGATGGTGCCGGCCGCATCCCATGGGCATCCGAGATCCGCGCATCTTCCGAGTACGATTTCGCCGCCCCGGCGCACCCAACGACCGATCTGGATCACTGGCACAGTGCGATTCGCGCAAAGAACAGCGAGTATCTGGCGCACCAAGATCCAGCATTGCCGCCACCTGTGTTTGCGGCACCCACGATGACTTCTTGCGACGCACCGAACATTCCGGCATTCCCGATCCTCAACCTGCCGAAGCTGCTGGCCTCACCAAAGGCGAAAAAGCGCGGCGACATCGAGCGGATTCTCCATTCTCAGAACAGTGAGGACTACGTCACCTGGAACTTCTTCCAACTGCTGGCGGGCGTGCCGGCCTCCGCATGGTGGCCGCGGCTTCTGGAATTGGCCGTAGTGGACTCGCTCGATCCAGCGGACTTTCCGGTTGTGCGTCTCTGGCAAACGACTGCCGCGCCGCGCGCGTACGAGGCGTTGAGCCGCGAGCGAATGCGCGCAGGGGAAAACCAGGGATGGCGCGAGCGCAGCCTTGATATGAATCCAGTCGAGGGCCCGTCTGAAATCGATATCACGTTCGAAGGGAAAAGTTACATCATCTTCGTGGAAGCGAAACTGGGTTCCGACGTGTCCCTCAGCACGACCTACGATCCCGAGCGGAATCAGATCGCCCGCAACGTCGATTGCGTGCTCGATATTTGCGGCAACCGCTGGCCAGCCTTCTGGATGTTCGTGCGCGACCGGGCGGCGACGCGCGCCTATGTGCAACTCATGGCGCGCTATCGGAGCGTTTCGGAGTTGCACCGGGCGTTGCCGCATCGCGCCGCAGCCCGGCTTGAGGAGGTGGTCTCCGGACTTGCGGTAATCACGTGGGCGGACCTGTTGAAACTGCTTGCACCAACCCCTCGAGTGGCAATCGAAGCTGAGGTCGAGCGGGAAATACAACGCCGTGTAACGCGGGCCAACCTACCGGCAGCCGACCCAGCCACAGGGGGCATTGAACCAGACGATGGGCGGCATCGATTCGGTGAGCACTCCGAAGCAGGAGAGAAGAAATGAGCAAACGACGAGGTATTCCGGGGCTGTCATTCTCTTGGAAGCGAGCGATCGGATTGTCCGCAGCGAAGGGCCGCCTGTCCCGCCAAATTGGCATTCCACTTACGCGCTCAGGCAGGCAGAAAAAAGTGGGACGTGCTTTGGGATGCTGTGTTATCTTGGCGATTCCTGCTGCGGGGGTTCTCACTGCCTTGCTGCTTAGATACAGATGAATAGCGAAGTCCGGAGAATCCAGACAAATGGCTTAACGGTTTCGTCGAAAGGACGGTTAGCTGTGACCGAGTCAAAGTTCTGCGCATCCTGCGGGACGCAACTCCCACGCGCGGCGAATTTTTGCGGCAACTGTGGCGCGAAAGCACAGCAGACGGAGGAACCCACCGAGGGAGCTGCGTTTTCATTCAGCCCACAAGGCCAGAGGATCGCCAACGAGTTAAGCTCAATCCAGGCCCGACTAAGAGCACTTCAGGTCCTGAACGCGGTGATGGATGACGTCAGGCAACTCTGGAAGGCAGACCTTCACGCTATTGAACTCGCGAAGGCGAGCGGCAGCGTCGCAGAAGTACAGCGGGACTTTAGCCCAGGATGGGAATACCGGTTTGCGGAGGAGTGGAGCGAAACATGCGACAACGAGATGGAAGCGGTAGGACCTCCTCCTGGGGAATGCTGCCATGCCATTGTGCAGCGACTAATGGAGGCGCGCGTCCCGGCCAAGGAGATTCCGGGTCCGGCGAAGAAACTGTATCTTGAACAGTATGCGCCCGACCTTGGAGAACAGCCCGCGGGTGCCCTTCCTGGGGAAGTGCCGGAACGGTGAGGCACCAAAGGACTCATGCGCCTGCCCGAACAGCCACAGCGTCCAGGGCTTCCACGCGTTGTCTCGTTTGCGGATCGAAGACGATCACAACGGAACAGTAAGAGCGACCACGCGGAGGTGGTCACCATGAGATCCGAGAATTTGATCTTGGAGATGATACCAACCGATTTTGACGTTATTCAAATCGATTCCGACGAGGACGTGACGCTGTTCGGTGCGGAACGGAAAGGCCTGTTCCACTTCGTCCGCTACGAAGCGGGCTCTGGCGTGAGCCAATACCACATACCGCATTACCTGATTGCACATGCGATCAGCAGGAACGAACAGGAGCACCTGTACACGCTGCCGAATGGTTTTGGGCTTATGACGCGAGGGAACGGGCAGCTCGCCGTAGTGATCTGTGGGGAATGCTGGCTTCTCGACGGGTCGGCAGGATCGATGGCCAACAGGATGTTCCGTGCCGCCGAGATTCTGAACACGTCAGGGAAGCGTGTCGTCAGTGAGAACGGCGTCTACACTGTGGCCGGCGCCAAGACGCAGGGCGGAAATCCCGTGTCATCGAAATCCCGTCTTCTGATGGAGGGCATCGCTTTCGAGTGGTCCTTGCTGCGCCGCCTTTCAGCCAAGCAGTTCGGTCTCTATTCGGCGCTCTGCACGCACCGCGATTTTCCATGCGCCTTGGACAAGAAGTCGTGTCTCAAGGGAATGCTGGAGAATGACTTTGAGTTCTATGAGGCGAATCCTCCGTCAGAAGACTTCGTGCGGGTGGCCATGGCCGTTCAGGACAGCCTCATGGGCTGCCGGGTCTGGGAGCCGGGCGCTCACATGCCGATCAAGCAGGCGGTCGGGGCACTGGCGGCAGCGTTGTCGAAACTGGACCCTGTGCAGCGTACTCAGATGGTCTTACTGAACGGCATGCATGGCGGAAACGTGCTCCTGCATTTAGCCGTGCTGACCAGGATGGTCACATTTGAATACTACACACAGTTCCGGACGGCGGAATACCAGCCTGATTCCGAAGACGAACAATGGATTCGGAGCACGGCCAGCTACATCCAACTCTTCGGCGATCTCGGCAGGGCAGAATCCACTCAGCTCTTCGGCGATCTCGATCGGGCTGAATCGTGAAGCAAACGAATGGTCACCAGCATCACGAAAGGAGCAGTCTAAATGGCGATACAAATTGTTGAACTGGAACTTGAAAACTGGGATGGGTTTGACATTCATTGTCCTGCCTGCGGCACCGTAGCTTTCGCCGACGGCGACCCTGACCCCTGTCAACATGTTGAATTCGTCGAATTTACTGACGGAGACATCTGTTATGTCAGGGAGGATTTAGAGGCTATGGTGGATGAGTGGCGTGAAGAAGCCGAAGCAAAGGACGAGGAGTGGAATCTCGTAGAAGCTCTGTGCGAACGCAGGGATGACTCGACCTCCTTCGTATTGGTGATCTCCTGGGCCGGAATGCCCGGGACGGTCTCGGTGGGCTTCTGCCTGGGCACACCCGAGTCAGACGACGAATCCGGGACAGACGACTCAGGCGACCAAGAAACGTCCAAACAGGAAACGCCTCCGAAGCGCGCGCCAAAATCATCCAAAGCAGCCCCCAAGAAGGCGAAGGGCAGCACCAAAAGGAATCCACGGGCAAAGCGTAAGTGAAGGCAGCAATCGGGATCGAGGCGTCGAGGACCTGGCCGCTCGCGAGCGTGGCGCGGTTGGTCACCACATCGGCCTTCCGGCCGTGCAGTCGCTGAGTCGCACCGTTGCCGTGCTCGTAGCGTTTGAAAGGTTCGCCAGCGTGACGCCGGTCAACGATCCCTGCAGCACTGCTGGTCGGGGAAGTTCCAATTGGAGCCTACCGCTACGAGGCAGTCGGATAAGAAGAGGTTGAGCCAGCGGCGGTCCCGGTCTGTAGCGCAGCCGGTTGCGGTATCAGCGCCGTGGTTCGTTCGATTGGGTCTGTCATCCTTCGGAATGAATTTCTCGACGACGTGGACGTCGGAGCTCGCGGTTGTGTGGGGAGAAAGGGAATCAGCGGTCCTGCACCTGGATCGTAAACGAGCGATCATCCGTGCGGCCACCGGAAGTGACAATACGGTTAGTCACCGTGTACGACTGGCCTGCCACGCCGCCCGCGAGCCAGATGGTGGCCCGCGTCGTGGTATTCGAGTCGTCTGCTGATTGGAGGGCAGGGTCACTGACGAACCACGCGCTCGTCTCGATTTGATCGCCAGCCAGCCACTTCGACCAATCGACGGAGTAGTCCAGAACGGCGTCGGGATCTTTGATGAAGGTCGTCATGCGGCAATGCTCCGGATTTCCGCCGATGCCGTGATGGTCCGCTGCTCCCGGGTGGGAACCAGGATGCGCCTCTGACGCGGAATGGCGACAACACGGACGTCGGGATCAGCAGCCAACGTCCGGACTTCCTTGCCGATAACAATCAGCCGGACACCCGGAGTCCTGGCCAGGTGCCGCATTACGACCCCGAACACGCCTTCGAGTTGCGCTCCACCGGCGGCGATGCCCGTCAACCCGCGCACGGGGGCCAGCGGTGCAACCAGGACCGCACTTCCGGTCGCGGCGGCAGCCAGTGGGCGCACACGGGCCAACTGTGCGCGAACGGGGGCCTCCCCTGTGGCAGTCCCATGTAGCATCCCCAGGAGGGCCGGGTGGGCGAAGACCGTCGCGGAACCGGCGGCCACGGCGCGCATGGCGCGCGATGCCCGAATCGCGCCGGAAGTGGCACCCCCTGCGGTTGCGGTCGCCCGCCAACTCTCGACGCGCACCATCCTGCCGGAGACAGGCGA
>Ga0182027_10002529_pt1 | contig 29541 bp, 29 predicted proteins | sample 712E1DmetaG_FD_121300 | JGI IMG/M metagenome (GOLD analysis project Ga0182027, IMG submission 121300) | Permafrost microbial communities from Stordalen Mire, Sweden - 712E1D metaG (Illumina Assembly) | ecosystem: Environmental > Terrestrial > Soil > Wetlands > Permafrost | place: Sweden...
CGAAGATCTTCTTCGGAACAGCCTTGCCGTCCTCCCCGATAAGCCAACTCGATCCACCGGCGGCGCTTACCGACATCTGATATGTGCCCGGCGTCCGGTTCAGCGCGCCATTGTGACTTCTATCCACGAACACCTCTATCGCGTCGTCCTCCCAGGGTTTCGACATATGTTCCGTGTTTGTGCCCTCTACATCGGTATCCTGAACCTCAAAGCCTGCATATAGGAAACGGTCATCCCAGGTCGTATAGCAAGTTACTTTCCTGGCCGCAAAGGCAGGCAGAGCGCAAATACCGGCTAACAGAACAACCAGGAATGACATTTGGAGTCTTCGCATGATAATTTCCTTTCCACCGCCTCACAAAAAATCCGGACTTATCCGGCCACTGAAACTCGTTTCACGAATCTACTCATCCGCTCCATCGCTTTTTCCAGATTCTCCATGCTCGTCGCGTAGCAACAGCGCACGAATCCTTCTCCACAGTCGCCGAAAGCGTTTCCAGGAACCACCACTACTCGTTCTTCACTCAGAAGGCGCGATGTAAACTCATCGGAGGATAGCCCTGTGCTCTTTATTGATGGAAATGCGTAGAACGCGCCCTTCGGATCGACGCATTCGAGGCCCATTTCATTCAAGGCCGCAACGATAAAACGCCTCCGTCGGTCGTACTCACAGCGCATCTCCCTAATATCTTCCTCGCCATTAACAAGCGCCTCGATAGCCGCCTTCTGCGCTATTATTGACGCGCACATCATTATGTACTGATGAATCTTCATCATAGATTCGATTAACTCAGGATTCGAAGCCGCATATCCGAGTCTCCATCCGGTCATCGCATAAGCTTTTGAAAAACCGTTCATGTAGATTGTCCGCTCATAAGCGCCGTCCAACGCGGCAACGCAGGTGTGATCTACGTCATAGATCAGCTTGTCATAAACCTCATCGCTGATAATGTAAAGGTCATGACGCTTGGCTATATCTACAATGGCCTGAAGGTTCTCTTTGGACATAACCGCGCCGGTTGGATTAGTCGGATAGCTTATGAAGATTGCCCTGGTCTTCGCGGTGACCGCCCGCTCGATCTGATCTGGAGTCGGAGTGAACTCCGTCTCCGGCCCTGTCGCAATCGGCACCGGAACCCCGCCTGCAAAAATCACGCACGGCTTGTAAGCCACAAAGCAAGGCTCAGGAATTATGACCTCATCCCCAGGCTCAAGAATAGCTCTCAAGGCAAGGTCTATAGCCTCACTCACTCCGACCGTCACCAAAATCTGGTTGGCTGGATTGTACTTGATTCCATATCTTTGCTCTATATGCTCCGCCAGCAGCTTCCTGAGTTCGAGCATTCCATAGTTAGAGGTATAGGATGTAAACCCTTGATCGAGGGCACGGACGCACGCTTGGCGGATGTGCATGGGGGTGACAAAATCAGGTTCGCCGACCCCCAGAGAAATGACGTCTTCCATCTCCGCCGCAATATCGAAAAACCTCCGAATGCCTGACGCGGAAACAGACCTAACCTTACTTGAAATATGCATAACCATCCCTCACATCCCTGATCTTCTCTAAACCTAATGTAACATTCCAAACGCCTCAGTGTCAATGCGATGGAGACCGCTCTTCCCACGTCAGACAGATCCGAAAGGCAGCAGAAGCAGTAGTGCGCCAATATCTATCCTACAAGTCTGGGTTTCGGGGGGCGGACGTAGGTTCCAACGATGCTCCCATACTTGATCTCAAGTTCTTTGAACGAACCATTGAGGAACGTTGTATACTCCAACGCTTCAGGATTCATCAGGTATTTGTGCGAAAAGACTCGCACACGATCATTGAACACTTTGCGCGAATGGCCGTGGGCATAATTTTTTCCGGGGAATCGGCGCAGATCACCATTGAAGGTCGGCCCGATGTGGTAGAGTTCATGAAAAACCGTAGTTAGTTTTGTTTCGAAATCAAGATTCATGAATCTGGGAAGGGCGAAGTAAACGATATATAGAATCTCGCTGCCATCCACAACCACTTCCGGCATTGAAAACGTGCGTTCTCGCCGTTTCGTTGTCCGCTCGCCGTTTTCGAACCTCAAGGGTTGGCAGGATGCGTATACGCCGTGTATTCCCGGCGACCGCGTTCTTATGTGCGAGACAAGCATCCGCTCCGGTTCAACGTGAGCGAATTCGGGGCATGTCTCGGAGATATGCGTTATCAGCCGCTCCATGGCTTCCGTGAAATTGAACATCTTTCGTCCGCCCGAATTATTCATGAATCTTCCCGCCCCTGCTGAATAGTTAAATATCCGACTACCAGTTTCCTCCATCGAGCTATACCGAATCGTCATTTCTGCCGATAATAAGATAACAACGCTTGGCTCTGACGAGGAATCGCCCATGATCAAGAATATTCTAATAGTCGAAGACGGCTTCGGGGAGAGGATGATCTTGAGAGATGCCCTCTTCTCTCTAGGCTACAAAGTCGTTGGAGAAGCGAAGAACATTGCCGAGTCGCTGGAGAAATACGAGAAGCTGAGACCCGACGCCGTGATTCTCGATGCCGTCATCCCGGATGTAGACGGCATCTCAGCCGTCATGAAGCTGTTGCGTATTGACCACGAGGCGAATATCCTGATCTGCGTAACACGCGGACAAAGATCGCTCGCCATGGAAGCGATGTCCGCCGGTGCCAAAGATTTCATCACAAAACCGATCAACACTCACCAACTGCAAAAAGCGCTCGTCTCCATAGGTCATCCTCCAAGATTCACTGCTGATCTCACGCCTTACTGACCTCGTTTCACGCCTCCCATGTTGTCATCCCTCCTGCCCCATGCTACAATTGCCTCAATGAATCAGACTTTCAAAAAACTTGCTATTAAGCTTTCGTTCCCTGCGTTCATGATGATCGCCCGGTTCTTCCCTTTTGAAAGACTGCCGGTGGTCTGTGCATTTCGCCGAAGCACAGGTCTCCAATGCCCGTCCTGCGGACTGACCCGCTCTGTCGCCGACATAGCGAATCTTCGATTCATGCATGCCATCCACTTGCACCCTTTCGGCCCATTATTCGTCGCATTCTGCGCGATATGGTGGGGAGCCTCGCTTTACGAGATCGCAACAGGACGTAAAGCGCACATCGCGATATGGGCGCAACGCCGTTTGGTTCCTCTAGTGATCTGTGCATTCGTTGCCTTAATGGCGTTCGGAGTAATTCGAATATGGCTGCTGCTACACTAATCACCAGAAAAATCAATTAAATGAAGGATTAATTGCCTATTAGGAAGAATAGAATAGAGATCGGGAACTCAATACCAAGGAGGCATTTTTATGACTAATCCCCCGGACAGAATCGGATGCCCGAAATGCCAGGCTAGTAATTTCCCATCCAGCGTTGTTTGCTGGCAGTGTGGACAACCTTTGACGGCCAACCCGGAAGGGCCTCAAGCCCCACAGCCCCCACAAGCCCCTCAGCCGCCGCCCTACAATCAGCAAAGCCCTCCACAGCAACCTCCAATGGGCTACGCTACGCCGCCACCCAATTATCAGCAGTCGAACAGCGATACGCAGGTCTTCATAATCCTCGGTTTTATATTTGCCGGCTTGGGATTAGTGCCTTGTTGCGGGTTTGTGTTCGGATTTGTCGGCCTTATCCTCGGAATTATCGCGCTGACGAAAGGCAATCAACTCGGCGTTTGGGTCATAGTTGCCTCCGTTGTGGCGGGGATACTAGGGTTTGCAATATGGATGGCTTTGGGTAATCATTTTGCACATACGATGAAAGGGATGCCTTTCCCGCCAAACATGCCTAATATGCCTAAACAAAACGGGTTGTAAGAAAGCCTAACAACAATCAAGCTTCTCGACATTTTAGCGAATATAGTATACAATTTGCTCGGTTAATCTATAAAGGAGGAATACAGTGCTTAAACGATTTCTTATTGTACTAGCGGTAATGGTCTTTTCTATTTGTTGCACGGCGTCTTTTGCGGATACGAACCTCAATATGGCAACCGGTTACGTGCTGCAGCCGAGCGCGAGCGTGCTGCCGGCGAATCAGCTACAGGTCTCCGGGGCTTACGTGGCGTCGGAGGGAACAAACGAGCTTTCGCAGTTGGGCGTAGGGCCGGTGGTTTGCCACGGACGTGGTGAGAATGTCAGGCTTCTCTACGGCATCGGAAACAGAGCGGAGATAGGTCTTGGCTGGGTTCAGATTCACAAGGCCATCGGAAGTGCCAACGCATTCGACCCGTCCCTCAAAATCAAGGTTGTAGATCAGCCGAAGTCGAATTTCGCCCTGTCGTTGGGAGGGTACATCAGGAACTGGAATACAGACATGCGGATTGGCGAAGAAGAGATCTTTTCGGTAATCCACCCCGCAGCTTACGGCTTTTTCGCCCCGCCAGTCATGGTGGATTTGCCCATTGTCCAGTCGATGTACCTTGTCATGGATAAGACTTGGCGACCGGCGAGCAAGTCTTCGCCCACAATATCCGCAAGCATTGGGCTAGCGTGCGATCATTATGGACGGACTAACCAGCAGTTTACTCCATATTACTATGACGGCGGCGATATGATGCCAGGCTACTTGGATATCGGAGTCGTGCAAATACCGGGACACACTTTCTATGAGCCTTTCGTCGGCGCTCAGGTTAAATTCCCCTGTGGTTGCGCCATCCTCGCGGATTATAAGACGAAGGAGCAGTCGCACGGCTTTGACTATCAATCAGCAACCTGGTCGGTTGCCGCGAGAAAGAGCATCGGCAAGGATTTGACGGCGACAGCCGGTGTAACGACTTTCAATATCCCCTACAGCGACGCAAAAGCGGGCTGGTTCGCCGATCTGTCTTACACATTCAAATAAGACTTTCGGATACTTGTGGCGCTTTGGAAGAATTGCTCCTTAAGCTTGCTTAGGGAGCAATTCTCATTTCCCATACTCGGAATTTGCCGATTTTTCAGGCTGCATGTTATACTTCTACTGACATCCGGGCCGACTCTATGCCCCCTTCTACCAATTTATGACTGAGGAAAATATGAAAGCAGCGGTTTTGTTTGGGCCGAATGATTTGCGTTTTGAGGATAAACCGACGCCCGTGCTTTCGCCCGGCGAGGTGCTTGTGAAGGTGGCGGAGGTCGGCATCTGCGCGTCTGATGTGCATTGGCTTCGGGATGGCCGGATAGGGGACACGGTTGTCGCAGGACCGCTCATATTGGGTCATGAGTTTTCGGGAGTGATCGCTGAACTTGGGCCGGACGTTACCGGGCTGAAGGTCGGTGATAGAGTGGCGGTGGAGCCGGGGATTGCCTGCATGGAGTGCGACATGTGCGCGGAGGAGAATTATAACCTCTGCCGCAAGATTCAGTTTGCGGGCACGTATCCCGTTGACGGCGCTTTTCGCGAATATCTTCCCTGGCCGGCTCGGTTTGTCGAGAAGTTGCCGGACAGCATGACGATGGGCGAGGCGGCGATGCTTGACCCGCTGGGCGTGGGATTATATGCGGTCGATCTGGCTGGCGATATCGCCGGGAAAACCGTCGGAGTGCTTGGGTCGGGCGCAATCGGCCTTTCAATTCTTCAGTGCGCCCTTGCCGCCGGATGTGGGGATATTTTCGTGACCGATCTCATCCCTGGTCGGCTCAAATTGGCGCGCGACCTTGGGGCAACCCGAACTTTTGACGCCGCTGATCCTGATCTCATCAATGATATAAAGAGCACGCTGGATCGGGAGCCGGATATTATTTTCGAGGCCGCGGGCGAGAATGAAGCCGTCCGCCAGGCGTTGGAGCTTATTAGGCCGATGGGAAGAATCGTCGTAGCGGGGATTCCTTATGACGACAATCTGTCTTTCTCGACGTCTCGGGCTAGACGCAAGGCTGCAAATTTCCAATTTGTAAGAAGAAGCAACAAGACCCTGGAACGCAGCATTGAGCTTGTGGTGGAGGGCAAGGCGGATGTGGCGTCCTACATCACGCATAAGCTTCCCTTCGATCGCATAGTGGAAGCATTTGAAATAGCCGCCGAGCGAAGAGACGGCGCATTGCGAGTAATACTTCAATTGAGCGAATAGTCGCGTTTGTCTGATCAGGTAATAGGGCATAAATATTGAAAAGACCGTGGATTATTCGTGAATGAACGCGTTCCGAGTAATCCACGTTTTACGCATAGTAGGGAGAGAAAAATGGCAAACGATTTGTCGGCGCAGATTCACTGGCTTGAATGGGAAGAAAAATCCTTTGTAAGAGCAGAGAAAGAGGACAAGATTATCCTGCTAGACATAAGCGCCACTTGGTGTCACTGGTGTCATGTAATGGACAGAACTACCTACTCTGATCCCAAAGTGATCGATATTATAAACGACCGATTCATACCAATCCGGGTCGATGCCGACAAAAGGCCGGATGTGCAGGAGAGATACCTTCTGGGCGGCTGGCCGACCACGGCGTTCCTTCTATCCGATGGCAGAATGCTGACGGGGGCAACTTTCATCGGGCCGCAGGCCATGATCCTCAAGCTGGAAGAAGTCGATACCATGTACCACGAGAACAAGGAACTCGTAACCATGCAAGCGTCCAGCCTGGAGGCGGAAGCGGAAGCAGATAGGACGGACGCGGAAATTCCGATGGAGCGGCTGGATAAGGGCGTGATCTCAACGCTCACGGACATACTTAAGAAAGACTATGATTCGGTTAATTGCGGCTACGGCAAAGCGCCGAAGTTCCCATATCCCGATGCTATCCGTTTCGCCTTCTTCCAATATCGGAAGACCGGCGATAAGGAATTGCGCCAGCAGGCGCTGGAAAATCTGGATGCCATGATGAAGATATACGATCCGGTATGGGGCGGATTTTATCGCTACGCAGTCAAAGCCGACTGGACGGAGACTCATTATGAGAAGCTCCTTTTCGCCCAGGCTGCGGCTATCGATAACTACCTGGAAGCCTACCAGATTACCGGCGAGAATAAATACGGAGAGACGGCTGCCGGGATCAAGTCATACATCAGCCGATTTTTGACCGACAACGAAAACGGCGGTTTCTACGCCAGCCAGGATGCCGACGTAAACAGTCACGACCCGGATGCGGAGCTTGTTCTGGGGGAAGAGTATTTCGGGAAGAATGAGGCAGATCGTCTGGCAATCGGCGTACCATATGTCGATAAAACCATCTACACCGACTGGAACGGGGCGATGATCTCCGCTTATCTGCGGCTTTACGACGTCATGGGCGACATACACGCGCGGGATTTCGCGCTGAAATCTATAGATCGCATACTCGAAGACTGTATGGCTAATAGTCGAATATGCCATTACTGCGATGGCGAGCCGAAACTTCCCGGAGTGTTGGCGGATCAGGTCTACTTCGCCATGGCGCTGGCGGATGCGTATCAATCGACGGGCACGAGACGGTATTTGGATATCGCCGAGACGCTGGTGCATTTCATGGAGACGGAGCTTCAAGATGTGGTGGATGGCGGGTTCTATTTCCGTCTGTTCGATCCTCATGTGAAGATTGAGCCGCTTGAACGCCATAAGCCATTCGATGATAATGTCTTCGCCATTTCCCTTCTGACCAGGCTGCACTACCTTACCGGCAATGATAATTATCGCGTCTTGGCCGAGCGTACTCTTCGGGCGATTTCTTATCCCGAAGTTACCCAGAGCATAGTCGGCATGGGGTATGGGGTCGCTCTGAACGTCTTTGTGCATCCGCCGGTACACATAGTTTTGGTGGGTGACAAGAATGACAAGCGAACCCAGGTGATGTTGGAAAACAGCCTCCACGCCTACGCGCCGGAAAAACTTGTTCAACTTCTGGATCCAAACGAAGGTCCGCTTACCATTGGATCGATGACCTACGAAGCCCAGGAAGAACCGGTCGCCTACGTCTGCGTAGACAGCATGTGCCACCCCCCCGCCAAAGGCATCCAGGAACTAGCGGCGATCCTAAAAGATATGCTTGGCTGAGCACTGGTCAAGCATCGAGGACAGTTTCGGTATGTTAATATCTCAATACAAGTAATTTACAGGAGATAATGATGGATACTTCTAAGATCATGGATGTACTGCGAAACTTGCTTCCAAACCCCATGGTTGTCCAGCTTACGCAATGGATCGACCAATTGCGAAAGGAGAATGAGTCGTTACGGAAGCGCGTCGCCGAACTAGAGCAGCAACTGAGTTCTCTGGGAAATCAACTTGTGGACGATATGGCCGGGATACCGCCGTGTCCGAATTGTTCGAACGTAGGGAAAAGAGTTTACATGAGCCCTATTCCACGCGAATTCATCTCGATTGAGGGGGCCACTCATGAGTGTCAACAATGCCACTACAAGAAGTCAATTTGACAATACATGTGGGTTGTACGAATTGGCAGATAGGGAAAATACATGCTTGTAGAGTGTAAGCGCTGCAGTGCCATTGTGGATGCCGAAGTGCATGGAGAGCATGTGCGTATGGATTCAGAAGGTGATCCCGAAAGATATTCATTAGTGTCGTGTCCAAAATGCAAGTCACCTATGCTGGTCTATCAGGAATCTATTCAGATATCTGAAAACGACTATGCTTGGGATGAAGCATACAGATTATATCCGCGTCGTGACAGGATTGCTAGCTACACATGGCCTGAAGGAATCAGGGACGTATACTCTGAGGCAGCGATCTGCTACGACCACAAAGCTTACACTGCGTCAGCGGTGATGTGTCGGAAAGTATTGGAAGGCATGTGTGGCGAGCATGGATACGGCAAAGCTGTGCTCAGTACCGCTTTGAGTAAGATGAGAGATGATGGAGTAATAGAAAATCGTCTCTTCGAGTGGGCCGATGAACTCCGGCTTCTCGGAAATGAGGCCGCACATGGCATAGGCAAGAAGTTCTCGAAGGCTGATGCCGGAGACATACTAGATTTCACAGAGGCTATTCTAGAGTATGTTTTCACTTTTAGAGAGAAATTTGACCAGTTCAAGCTGCGGCAAGGTGTGCAGTCAAAGTCATAGACCCCTCTTGAAAGACATCCTCATAGGTCTCCATCGTGGTTTGTGAGCGTAGAACTACTCTGGGCGTTCCTGGCTTCTGTACGCTTGTGCTTGGATTTGTTATAATTGGGCGTTATGGACTCTCATTCCCTTCAGGTTCTTGAATTTGATGAAATTGTCTCTATGCTTCGGGAGCGCACGGCTTGCGCTTTGGGGGATGATGTTGCGCTACAACTCCGGCCCAGCACCGATGTTTTGAGTATTACTGAGTGGCAACGGGAGACCAGCGATGCTTTGACTATCATCCGCGAGGACGGCTCTATGCCGCTTGGCGGGATTCATGATATTCGTGAGGTTGTGACCAGGGCTGGGACTGACGCGTTGCTGTCGCCGACTGAATTGCTGGATGTCGCGGAGACGCTTGCTTCGGCTCGGAGACTTAGGGCGTTTATTCTCAAGCGCTCCGAGAAGTGCCCGAAACTGGTGGAAGCGGCGGTGAATATTGGGCAGTTTCCTCGCATCGAAGAGGCGATCAAGACTTGTATCGGCGACGGCGGTGAGATTCGCGACAGCGCGAGTCCTGAACTGGCGCGGGTCCGATCTCGGCTCAAATCGGCGCATTCGCGGCTGATCGATAAGCTGCATTCTATTATATCCTCTTCAGAATATCGCACGCTGATCCAGGAAACCGTTGTCACTCAGCGTGGAGACAGATACTGCATCCCGATCAAATCCGAGTTGCGCGCGCAGTTTCCCGGGATAGTTCATGACAGCAGCGCCAGCGGAGCGACTGTGTTCGTCGAACCGGCGGCGGTCGTTGATCTGGGGAATGACCTTAGGGAATTGTCGCTCAAGAAGCAGCAGGAGATAATCAAAATCCTCCAGCGCCTCTCCGGTATGGTTCGGGCCGCCGCGCAGGAGATTCAGGTCACGCTGATATCGCTGGGGAGGCTTGATTTCGCGTCGGCGAAGGCCAGGCTGAGCGCTGATATGGACGCTTGCGAGCCTGGCATGAATCGCAAGGGCAGGATCGATCTTAGGCAGGCGCGGCATCCGCTTCTTAAGGGCGAGGTTGTGCCGATATCGGTGGAACTGGGGAAGCGGTTTCGCGCGCTTCTCATTACTGGGCCTAACACCGGGGGGAAGACGGTCACGCTGAAAACCATCGGCTTGTTGTCGCTGATGGCCCAGAGTGGGCTTCACATCCCGGCGAATCAGGGCAGCGAACTGGCGATTTTCGACCAGATTTTTGCGGATATCGGGGATGAGCAGAGCATCCAGCAATCTTTGAGCACGTTCTCCTCTCATCTTAGAAACATAGTTGAAATTATCCATAATCTTGAGAAACACTCTCTGGTTTTGATGGATGAAATAGGCGCGGGAACTGATCCGGGCGAGGGCGCGGCGATGGCGAAGGGGATACTGGATTATCTTCTGGAACGCGGCGCGCTCATAGTTGCCACCACCCATTATGGGGAGTTGAAGGAGTACGCCTTCCTGCGCGACGGCGTGGAGAATGCCAGCGTCGAGTTCAACATTCAAACCTTGGAACCGACCTATCGGCTTATGATTGGGGTTCCGGGGAGCAGCAATGCGCTGGCGATAGCGGGTCGATTGGGACTTCCGCAAGAGATAATCGTGAAGGCCGGTGAAATGATTCAGGGCGGCGAAGTTGCCGAAGACATGATTCGGAAGATAGAAGAATCCCACCGATCAGCCGCGGACAGGGAGCAATCCGCTGAACGAGCGTCGCGGGATGTGGAGATACTGAGAACTCGCTATGAGGATCGGCTTACGGAGTTGAACGCGCTCAAGCGAGACATGCGTAAGCAGCTTGCGGAAGAGGTAGATCGCAGGGTTAGGGAGAAGATTGAAGAACTGGATACTATACTACAGGACCTGAAAAAAGAAGGCAGTCGCCCCACTAAGCTGCACGAGCACAGACAGCGCTTCAAGAAACGAGTCAAAGAGATAAGCGAAGAGGTGGAGGATATTCTGCCTCAGGGCTTCGATATTCCTGAAGAGCCGTTCGAGTTGAAGAAGGGCGATAACGTAAGGATTTCCACGTTCAACGTGGAGGGCGATCTCTTGAATGAGCCGACTGACGGCGATGCCATTGTGCAGGTGGGGACGATGAAAGTCACTGTGCCGTTTACCGACCTGCGCCCCGTAAGGCGCGTGAAGAAGCAGGTGGAGGCGGAGGATTCGATTGAAGCGTCGAGACTGGCGTCGGCGAAGACGATAAGTATTTCGACTGAGTTGAAACTTATCGCCCAGAGGGCTGAACAGGCGCTGATCAATCTGGATAAATATCTGGACGATGCTTTTCTGGCGGGGGTGCCGTCGGTGCGAATCGTCCACGGCAAGGGCACTGGGGCGCTCAGGAAGGCCGTCTGGGAGTTTCTGTCAACTCATCATGCGGTGGAGTCATATCGCCTAGGCTCACCCGAAGAGGGCGGCTCCGGGGCGACTATTGTACAATTCAAACGATGAACAATCAAAGGAGATTCACATGACAAAGTATTCACCTGAAGTAGATTGCATACTCAGAGAAAAAGCGACTGAGATGCGTAAGGATATCGTGACGATGGTCTGCGCTGCTCAGTGCGGGCATCCCGGCGGCTCTCTTTCGTCTGCCGACATCCTATCCGCGCTATTCTTCCACGTGATGCGCCACGACCCCAAGCGCCCGTCGTGGCCTGATCGGGATAGATTCGTGCTTAGTAAGGGTCATGCATCGCCCGTTCTTTACGCGGCGCTGGCAAACGCGGGCTATTTTCCGCGAGAAGAGATCAAGACTTTTCGAGCGATAAACAGTCGTCTTCAGGGGCATCCTGATAGGCAGAAGCTTCCCGGCGTGGAATTCAGCACCGGCTCGCTGGGGCAGGGGCTTTCAGGGGCTGTAGGGATGGCGCTGGCGGGGAAGTTGGATAAGAAGGACTATCAGGTCTATGCTTTGATCGGCGACGGCGAATCGGAAGAAGGCCAAATTTGGGAAGCAGCAATGTCCGCCGCTCATTTCGGCTTGGATAATCTGACGGTATTCACCGATCACAACGGCCTCCAGATAGACGGCCCGAACCGCGAAGTCATGAACGTTGAGCCGCTGGCGGATAAGTGGCGCGCGTTCAACTGGAATGTAATCGAGATTGATGGTCATGACTATGCCGCGATAATCGACGCGGTCTCCCCCGAGAAGAAGATCGCCGGCAAGCCCAGGATGATTATGGCGGACACCGTCAAGGGCAAGGGCGTGAGCTACATGGAAGGCGTCTGCGATTGGCACGGCAAAGCGCCAAACGAAGAGCAACTGGAAACCGCCCTCTGCGAACTTTGCGCGGTGAAATAGTTTCGAAACCGGTGCTGAAATGGGCTGCTTGTTCAAGCAGCCCTCTTAGTTCCACGTGAATTTCTCTAGTTTGTCATTCTGAGCAGAGCGAAGAATCTTCTATCTAGGAAGATGATCCTTCACTCTGTTCAGGATGACAGTTTACGTTTGATATCATTTTCCGCGAAACTGAACTGTTTCCTCCCGCAACTTCCCCTTGACACCACGGATTTGATGTGATATCATCAGCATATCAACTTATGCTGAGATGCTGATGGAGGATTCTGATATGGCGACTGTTGATAAAGTATTCAGGGCATTGGGCGATCCGGTTCGGATTCGAATTGTCGAGATGCTCTCTGCAAACGGGGAAATGTGTGTATGCCAAATAATGGAAGAACTCGGCATGACCCAGTCCGCCGTTTCTCACCACCTTGCAACCATGAAGAATGCCGAACTAATACATCCTAGAAGGCAGGAGCAATGGATTCATTATTCGCTCTGTCCGGAGGCGATTACGGAAATAGGTCTGGCGTTTCTAAATGAGACTGTGGCAAAACTATCGTCAGCGACCGATGGCAAGCCTTGTGATTGTGAGTAGAAGGCTATTCGGGGACAAGGTTATGCGATGTAATTGTGCAGATTGCATCTTCGGTAGCAGGATTCCGAAGCAACAAAGTTATGTTGTTGCAGGTGTCAATGTTGTATCGACGCCGCAGTGGACGCCCTCACCCTAGCCCTCTCCCGCAGGCGGGCGAGGGAACAGACTATTGCAGAGTCGGGGGATAGATTTCCTTATGCTAAGATATATTGGACAGCAATGAAGCGAACTGCCGAAGCCATCTTCGGCTTGAAATCAAAAGGAGCGAATTATGAGCGACACAGCAAGACCGCGAATCGCAGTTTTATCTGATATACACGGAAATATACATGCGCTGGATGCCGTTCTGGAGGATATTGGACGGCGCGACGTAGACCTGATCGTCTGCCTTGGGGACTTGGTGGGCTATGGGGCGTTTCCGAATGAAGTAATAGAGACTATTCGCACGAGAAATATTCCTGCGGTTCGCGGTAATTATGACGACGGAGTCGGCATGGCGAAGCAGGAATGCGGGTGTGCGTACAAGAGTCCGGATCAGGAGGAACGCGGGCAGCGATCCTTTGAGTGGACAAAGGCCCATGTTACGGAACGGAACGGCCAATACCTATCCTCGTTGTTCGACAGTATCACCCTGGAGGTGCTCGGGAGAACGCTCTGGTTCGTACATGGCAGCCCTCGACGGATTAACGAATATCTGTTTGAGGATCGACCGGATAGCTCTTTTAAGCATGTGATTGGTGAAAAGAAGGTGGATGCTCTTTTCTGCGGCCACACGCACCTTCCTTATGATCGAATTGTCGATGGAGTACATTTCGTAAACACCGGGAGTGCGGGGAAGCCGAAAGATGGTGATCCACGCGCGGCTTATGCGCTGGTGACGGTGACTGAAGTGAATATAGGCATAGAGTTCCCTCGTGTGGCCTACGATGTTTCAGCAGCGGCGGCAGCGATTCGGGCTACCGATCTGCCTGATTATTTCGCCGAAGCGCTTGAACAGGCGAAAGGATAAATGGGGAGATTGATCCTTCAGCGGTCGGGGTCAGTCCCAATTTTCGCGGGCGCGAAAAAAGGACAGACCCCTTGGATTCAAGGATAAATGGAGAAGACGATCAAGACGATGAATACACAAAAATCAGTTACTAAAGGACTATCATTTCTGGACAGGTTTCTTACGCTTTGGATATTCCTGGCCATGGCGTTTGGGGTGGGACTGGGCTATTTTGTTGCCGGGACGGTTGGCTTCATAAACCGTTTTCAGGTGGGGACAACAAATATTCCCATTGCAATAGGCTTGATTCTCATGATGTATCCCCCGCTGGCGAAAGTGAAATACGAGCAACTGGGGCAGGTCTTTCGCAATTTTCGGATTCTTGCCCTTTCACTGATTCAGAACTGGGTGGTCGGCCCGATATTGATGTTCCTGCTTGCGATCACCTTTCTTCGTGGATACCCGGAATACATGGTCGGCCTCATCATGATCGGTTTGGCCCGATGTATCGCCATGGTGATCGTTTGGAACGACCTGGCGGACGGCGATAGGGAGTATGCCGCTGGGCTGGTGGCATTCAATTCTATCTTCCAGGTGCTCTTCTTCTCGGTGTATGCATATGTGTTCATCACGGTGCTTCCGCCGTACTTTGGACTTAAGGGCAACGCGGTGCATGTCACCATCGGGGAGATAGCGAAGAGCGTCTTCATATATCTGGGAATACCGTTCATAGCCGGTATCGCGAGTCGGGTCATCGGGCTAAGTACCAAAGGGCGCGAGTGGTATGAGAAGAGCTATATCCCAAAAATCAGTCCAATAACCCTTGTCGCGCTCCTGTTCACGATAGTCGTCATGTTTTCGCTCAAGGGTGAGTACATAGTCAAGCTCCCGCTGGATGTCGTGAGGATCGCGATTCCGTTGCTGATCTACTTCGTGGTGATGTTTTTGGTCTCGTTCTACATGGGCCGGAAGATCGGGGCGGATTATGGCAAGACAGCGACCCTGTCCTTCACGGCGGCGAGCAATAACTTCGAGTTGGCAATCGCGGTAGCCGTGGCGGTCTTCGGCATCAATTCCGGCGCGGCTTTCGCGGCCGTTATCGGCCCGTTGGTGGAGGTGCCGGTGCTCATAAGTTTGGTGAACGTCGCGCTGTATTTCAGAAAGCGCTATTTCAAGGATATACCTGACGTTGAGATAGCTGAATGCTGTGGCACCAAAGGAAAATAGAAGATCATTGGAGGTATCAAATGGCTGGAAAGTGTTGTGGGGGCAACTCGAAGTTCGATGCCGAGGCCATCAAAAATCATGTGAAAGGCAAATATGGGCAGGTCGCCATCAACGCGGAGGAGCGTCGCGAGACAAGTTGCTGCGGTCAGGGCACGCGCAAGGATGCTATTACTCGTGACCTCTACTCGGAAGCGGAGAAAGAAGGACTCCCGGTGGAGGCGCTGCTCGCTTCGATGGGTTGCGCTAATCCCTTGGCTCTTGCAAGTCTGAACCTCGGCGAAGTGGTTCTTGATCTCGGCAGCGGCGGTGGGATAGATGTGCTTCTGTCCGCAAGACGTGTTGGCCCGACCGGAAAGGCTTACGGTTTGGATATGACTGACGAGATGCTTGAGCTTGCGCGCCAGAACCAGAAGAGGGCAGGAGTCGAGAACGTCGAGTTCATCCGGGGCGACATAGAGAATATCCCACTGCCGGACAATTCGGTGGATGTGATTATCAGTAATTGCGTGATAAACCTGTCTACGGACAAGGATCTTGTGCTGCGGGAAGCATTTCGAGTGCTGAGGCCGGGAGGAAGGTTCGCGGTCGCGGACATCGTCCTGACTCGACCCATTTCCAATGCCGCGCAGGAGAATCTCATGCTGTGGGCGGGATGCGTCGCGGGCGCTCTACAGAGAGACGAATATGAGAGCAAACTTATCAAGGCAGGCTTCGTGAACACAGAGGTTCAGGTTGCCAAGACCTATTCGGTGGATGATGCCGCCGGCCTGATCCCTGACGACATGGCTAAAGAGCTGAATGCGGAAAGTATCGCCGAATTGATGGGTTCTTTCATAAGCGCATTCATCCGCGCCGACAAGCCAAAAGAGTGTTGTTGTGGTGATAGGTCGTAGCGGAAGGATGCTGATGATATGAACGAGGGCAAAGATATATCCTGCGCCTGTGAACCGGGAACGATAGAGGCGAGTGAGCCGGGAGAGACACCCATACGAGGATTGTTCGCTAAGCTGACGGCTCTCCTGATCTTGTGGGCGTTTCTGTACTATTGGCTGAAGCCGACTGCTGATCTACTGACGGCCAGGGGCTTTGGACTCTCGCTGTCGAGTCGATTGGGAAGTAGCGTTGCATTCTTTATATACGAAGTCCCAAAGGTCTTAATGCTGCTCGTCCTTGTGGTATTTGGCGTCGGCATCGTGAGATCGTTCTTCACGCCGGAACGGACACGAGAGATTCTGGCAGGCAAGCGAGAGTTTGTCGGCAATATCCTGGCAGCGTGTCTAGGGGTCGTCACTCCGTTCTGTTCATGTTCCGCATGTCCGCTGTTCATAGGTTTTATAGAGACGGGCATTCCACTCGGCGTGACATTTTCTTTCCTGATAGCCGCGCCGATGATCAACGAGGTCGCTCTCGTGCTTCTCTTTGGTATGTTCGGCTGGCGCGTTGCCGGTTTGTATTTAGTCACTGGGCTGATCATAGCCATCATTGCCGGTATGGTTATCGGCAGACTCAAGATGGAGCGATTCATCGAAGGCTGGGTCTTTCAGGTCAAGATGGCGCGGAACGGCCAGGGAACTCAGGAGTTATCGTGGGCAGACAGGATTCACTACGGACTGAATGCCGTGAGAGAAATTGTCGGCAAGGTATGGCCATTCGTGGTGGCGGGCATCGCCGTAGGCGCGGGGATACACGGGTACGTGCCGGAAGGTCTCATGGCGCATTTCATGGGCAAATCGGCTTGGTGGAGCGTGCCTGCCGCCGTACTGGTGGGTATTCCAATGTACTCAAACGCGGCCGGGATCATCCCGGTCGTGCAGGCTCTGATGGAGAAAGGCGCGGCACTCGGCACGGTACTTGCCTTCATGATGTCGGTCATCGGACTATCTCTTCCGGAAGTCATCATCCTGCGACGAGTGCTCAAATGGCCATTGATAGCGGTATTCATTGGTGTGGTAGCTGCCGGCATCCTGATTGTAGGCTACCTGTTTAATGTGGTTCTCTAAGTCAATCCAAGGAGGAAGAAGAATGAAAGTACAGGTTCTGGGCACAGGCTGCCCCAAGTGCAAGCAGTTGACGGCTAATGCAGAGCAGGCTATCAAGGACGCAGGAATAGATGCGGAGGTCGAGAAGGTATCTGATCTCCAGGAGATCATGAAGTTTGGCGTCATGATGACTCCTGCTATCGCAATCGATGGCGAGGTGAAATCGGTCGGCAAGGTACTCAGTCCGAAAGAGATCGCGGACTTGCTGCCCAAATAGACTCGTAATCTCAATAAGGAGCGTGGCAAAGATGTATAGACTATCCCGGATTCTCATTCTGGTGCTCATCATGATGGTATCAACATTAGTGGCTGTTGCCGCCACATCGAATACGCCAATACAGCCGAAGAAGAGCGTGGCCAGGCTGAATAAAAGTAAACCTTCAGCACAACCGGCAAAGAGCAAACTGAAGAAGGCTGTACAGCAGAAAGCCCTCCCCAAACTTCTTGATCTTGGGGCTGACAAGTGCGTGCCTTGCAAGATGATGTTCCCCGTATTGGACGGGCTGAAGAAGGACTATAAGGGTAAGCTAACAGTTGAGTTCATCGATGTCTGGAAGAACCCCAGCGCCAAGGCTAAGTACAAGATCAGACTGATACCCACACAAATCTTCTACGATAGCAAAGGCAAAGAGATATCGCGACACGAGGGATACTTCCCGAAGGAAGATATCCTGGCTGAGTTCAAGAAACATGAAATTAAGCTATAAAGGACGGAAACAGTGGAGCGACTATTCGCATTCCTGACTCATGCAGTCGAAGGTTCTCCGGCTGTGGCGCTCAGTGCGTCCCTTCTCTGGGGTGTGCTGAGTGTCGTCCTCAGTCCGTGTCACCTGTCGAGCATCCCATTGATCGTGGGATTCGTGAGCGAACAGAGCAATCTCACGCGTCGCAGAGCATTCGCAGTGTCGAGTCTCTTCGCTCTGGGGATACTGGTTACCATAGCACTCCTCGGAGTTGTCACAGCCACTATGGGCCGAATGATCGGCGACATTGGGAAGTATGGAAACTATTTCGTAGGCGTCATATTCTTCCTGGTCGGCCTGCACCTAATCGGCATCATACCTATGCCCTGGTCGGGAGCTGGGCAAACGAAGATGAACGGAAAAGGATTCTTAGCCGCATTTCTGCTCGGTTTGCTCTTCGGCATAGCGCTCGGGCCATGCACCTTCGCGTACATGGCGCCCATGCTGGCGGTCAGCTTCAGGCTCGCAACGACAAGGCTGGTATATGCCATGTCACTCCTTTTCGCTTATGGGGTAGGGCATTGTGCAGTCATAATATTCGCAGGAACATCAACCGGCTCGGTTCAGAGATATCTGAACTGGAGCGAGAAATCGAAGGGTGTGTCTATAGTCAAGAAGGTCTGTGGGATGCTTGTAATCTTCGGTGGGATATACATGTTTTATGCCGTCAGTTGAAATGTGTATGCACACAACGCCATAGAAGATTTGCCCATCAGTGAAGAGTCTTGAATGGGGATCCTTCGCGTCGCTTGGCTCACTATCAAATGCGGCAGCTACGCTGCTGCTCTTGTAGGCTTGATTTTCATGCTGGATTTTCATTGACAGAGACCCTGCACTGTGGTAGAATCACGTCGCAGGGTCTCTTTGTAAACCCCTCATGGAGCGGTGTCCGAGTTGGTCTAAGGAGCACGACTGGAAATCGTGTAGCGGCTTAAACCGCTCGTGGGTTCGAATCCCACCCGCTCCGCCATTTTTCCGAGTGCAAGAGGTCTTTAAACGACCTCTTGCACTCATCACACGATTATTCGTGGTTTCGGGACACCTCTGTCCCGAAACCACCGTTCCGCATGATCCCAACGCTCACCAAAACCAATTTCGGCCAAGTATGGTCCGAATTTTCAAATCTCAAATGCCGATCTTCCGGGCGGCCTGTGCCTGCGCGTTTTACAATTAACCACTCGCATGCTATAATTTCCTGTGTACTTAGCGACAATTACGGGAATATGATTAAAATCGTGTCCCGAAAAAATCTTACGGAGGATCAGCAAAATGCCGACAACCATAGAATATGTCCTTGCGCGAGAGATTCTGGATTCTCGCGGTAACCCTACAGTAGAAGCCGAAGTTTATCTGGCAGACGGCAGCATGGGCCGTGCCGCCGTTCCTTCCGGCGCCTCGACGGGCATTCATGAGGCGCTCGAACTTCGAGACGGCGAGAAGTGCCGTTTCGGTGGAAAAGGCGTTCTCAAGGCCGTAGATAATATCAATGAGACCATCGCACCTGAGATCATCGACCTGGATGCCACGGATCAAGCCGGAATCGATCACCTGATGATCGAACTCGATGGCACTCCTAACAAGAGCAACCTCGGAGCGAACGCAATCCTGGCAGTCTCGCTCGCGGTCGCGAAAGCCGCCGCGATCTCCATGGACTTGCCGCTCTACAGATATCTGGGCGGAGTCAATGCGCGAACCCTTCCCGTTCCCATGATGAACATTCTCAACGGCGGCGCTCACGCGGACAATAATGTTGACCTTCAGGAATTCATGGCGATGCCGGTCGGCGCAACCTCCTTCGCGGAAGCGTTGAGAATGGGCGCGGAGACATTCCACAGTCTGAAAGGCGTCCTGAAGAGCCGAGGCATGAACACCTCCGTCGGCGATGAAGGCGGATTCGCTCCAAACCTGAAATCGAACGAAGAGGCTATCGAAGTCATCCTGGAAGCCATCGAGAAGGCCGGTTACAAAGCAGGCGAGCAGATTTGCATCGCCCTCGACCCGGCATCGAGCGAGTTTTACAAAGACGGCAAGTACGTCCTCGCAGGCGAAGGCAAGACCCTGACGAGCGAAGAGTTGGTCAATTTCTACGCGGATTGGACCTCGAAATATCCGATTATCTCCATCGAAGACGGCATGGCCGAAGACGATTGGGCCGGGTGGAAGATGCTTACCGACAAAATCGGAAAGAAAGTCCAGATCGTCGGCGATGACCTCTTCGTCACTCAGGTCGAACGCTTGGCGCGAGGCATTCAGACCGACACCGCGAACTCAATTCTCATCAAGGTAAACCAGGTCGGCTCACTCACGGAGACGCTGGATACCATGGAATTAGCAAAGAGATACGGCTACACCGCCGTCGTCTCACACCGATCCGGCGAAACCGAAGACTCCACCATAGCCGACATCGCAGTTGCGATGAACGCCGGACAGATCAAGACCGGCGCGCCGTCGAGAACCGACCGAGTTGCCAAGTACAACCAACTGCTCAGAATAGAAGAAGAACTGGCAGACGACGCGATCTACGGCGGATTCAACTCCTTCTACAATATCCGCAAGCCCTAAAACAAAACCCTACGGTATACAGAAATAAGGGGAGCAGGAGAATCTCCTGCTCCCCTTATTTTATTGCTTCGCCCTTCTAAGACGAAACAGTTCAGTTCTATGGGAATTTTTAGTTTGTCATTCTGAGCAGAGCGAAGAATCATCTAACTAGGAAGATGATCCTTCGCTGCGGCTCAGGATGACAGTGTGCGTTTGATATCGTTTCCCGCAAAATTGAACTCTTAAGACTGGCATCATTGTGGCTGAATCTCTGTTGTGTTAATATTGTCACGACAATGGACAGAGGTAGGAATATGTCGAAGTACGATATTGCAATCATTGGGGCGGGGCCGGCTGGGATAATGGCGGCTATCATCGCCTCCCAGAACGGTCGGCGCATTGCCCTAATTGAGAAGAATCCCCAAATCGGCAGAAAACTACTCTCGACCGGCAATGGCCGCTGCAACCTGACCAACAGCCACCTCTCCCAGGATAGATTCCACGGCGCGACCCCGGAATTCATCCACACCATCCTAAACCAATTCGACCAGCACGCCACCATGGAATTCTTCGAGAACTTGGGCCTTATCCTAAAAGAAGAAGACAACGGGCGAATCTTCCCAAGGACGAACCAGGCATCGAGCGTCGTTGAAGTGCTGAAGCACCGCTTGTCCGTGAAGAACGTTGACGTTATTCCGGACACCCAGGTTACGGCCATTAAGAAAGCGTCTACCTGGATAATCTCGCTAAACAATGGGAAAACGATTGAATCCAAAAAGCTGATTATTGCCACTGGCGGCAGGGCTGCTCATCATCTCGGCTCCACCGGTGACGGGCTGCACTGGGCGCAGAAACTCGGGCATTCCGTCACCCCGATTCACGCTGCGCTAGTCCCGGTCGAAACCGTAGAGACCTGGCCGAGAGACATACAAGGCACCAAAGTCGAAGCAGGCATCCGAGTGACCAGCGATAGCCTGGAGACCGGCGAAACCATCGGCGACCTGCTCTTCACCAGCTACGGAGTCTCCGGCCCAGCCATCATGGCTCAGGCCGGAAGCATCGCCCCCATGCTGAAGACCTCGCGGGCGATTATCCACATCGATTTATTCCCGGACATGACGGAGAAACAATTGGGCCAGACGGTTTCAAAACTCTTGCGAAACGGAAAAAATATCGCCGACTCCCTAATCGGTCTTCTGCCGAGCAGCCTGATCCCAATCATCCTGAAAACCGCCGGACTCCGAGAACGTGACCGAATCGATGAGATTCCAAGAAGCAAACGCCTGGAACTCGTAGGAATCATGAAGGACCTGACCCTCACCGTCTCCAAACTCCGCCCCCTGAAAGAGGCCCAAGTCACGGCGGGCGGACTGGACACGCAAGAGATCAACCCTCAATCCCTGGAGTCAAGACTTGTGAAGAATCTCTTCTTCGCCGGAGAGATTATAGATGTTGATGGCGACTCCGGCGGTTTCAATCTACAATGGGCCTGGTCAAGCGGCCACGTCGCCGGAAGAAGCGCCGCTGAATGATCGTCTATGCCTATTCCCCACGATCCTAAATCCCACCAACGCCCTCTGGGCTGCCTAATCCGGTTACGAAATCCCAGCCGGGAAGACATCTGAAGCTGCCCGCCGTGCCGGAGGTAATATCGCGGAACAGATTTGATCCACGCGAAGAGTACATTGACGTCAATTCGGTGGGCGTATCCAGCGAACTGCCGGCCACGTTCACCATCCCCGCCATGCATGGCGAGGAGACGCTGGTGCCGCCAAAGACCATCCACCCCACATATCCGGCATACGGCGTGCTGTCGTACACGGAAACTCCGGTATTCGGGTCAGCATCGCTCGCGATATCGGGCACGCTTCGCGTAGTCCCAGTGTTCGCGACATTTGTCTGGTAGGATGGCTTCCGCTCGTAAAAGCTCGGGCCTCCTCCGCTTCCGGCCCAGCCGGTTTCGCTAACCAGGCTGCCCAGCGAATCAGTCTTGATGCTTGTGCCCCCCACGCCTACAACATACGGCGATGCCGCCGGATACTGAACCACGCCGTCAAAATCTCCACTTGCGGCGAAATACACTATTCCGCTCTTGCTGCGAGAAAAATGCGTATCATACGAGGACTCCGTGCGAAATTCGCTACTACTCCAACTCATCGAGACTTCTCTGACGCCCGGGATGCTGCTTGCCACATCGACCGCCGCGAACATGTCGCTCAGATTAGAGCTTGCCGACTCCACAAGCACAATTTTGGCGTATGGCGCCATCGCGTGCGCCCATTCGATGTCGAGCGCCGATTCCTGCGCCCAGCTTGCATCCGCCGCCGGTTTCTTCCCCTTGGCATAAACAACCTGGAAGACCCGATTGGTTGCGGATGTCGGATTTGTGGACACTTCGGTGGGGAGTCCGAATTGCTTCGCGAAGACGTTGAAATCATTCAGAGCGGTCGGATAATCATAAGCATCTACAATTGCAATCACGCCGGAACCGCCGGTTGCCGGCATACCGTAGAATGAACGAAGCTGACCGGGGACCATCCCTCCCGACGGCCCCAAGCCTTTGGAAGGTTTGCCCAGAAACAGGTGATTGGTGTGGAATCGCGCACCCACATCCTCCGCGTATTCTACGCTGGTGTGGGGAGCATATATCATCGGCTTTTCCGTCTGCCCGAAGGCGATAGGCGAGAATACCATCGACATCCCGGCGAAAATAAGTAATGTGAATGAAAAAAGTGCTCTAAAGCTCATGTTTGTTCTCCTTATGGTCTGCTGGCTTAAGTAATTATTCCATATTCGGTAGCCAAGTCTATGAGTTTGTTTTTATATAAAATGAGCCGGGCCGAGCGCCAATCGAGAGAAACCGGTATTATTCCACAGACACAGAGTTACCCGCCCAGCTTGACATATGTGGTCGGTCGCCTTACAGACTTTGATTATCGGAGGGATTTCAAGAAGCCTAGCACGCTGCCGAACAGGTACTCATACGCGGCATCCATCTTTGGGCCGACGGAATCCAGCCCGATGAATGGCTCAGAGTACTGGATATCGAGATCGATATAAAGCTCGGAAGTATCATTGAAGAGCGGCTCGATGTGCAGATTGATGAGGCCATCTTGAACCAGGAGCACCCTCATCCCGGCGCCCTTTCTTCCACTACCAAGCAGATCCCAATTGGAGTTATCCACGCCTAACAGCGATGAATCCAAGAATTTCACCGCCGCATCCGGCCCGGTCATCGGAAGCGAGGCGGTCAGCTTCACGCCGAAAGTCACGAATTGCTGCAGACTGAGCCGATCTCGAACCATCCCGAAGATGTCGAGAAATTTATTTCTATTTGCCTGGAAATACGTCACATTGTCGTTCATCTGTATGCGACCGAATTGAATGAAACAATCATCTTCCTGATTCGCCATCCGAACGCCGTCAGGCAGGTGCTGAAGCACCTGGTACGGATACCGCTCAGTGATATCCGCGTAAAGCCGGTTCAAATCGGCAGTCTGTATTTGAAATGGAGGATAAAGCAGACCGGCAGTGATCCTCCGACACGTCAAAAGCTCAGGGTTCATATCAAGATTCTCCTCTTTACCAATGTCCTATTTCGCCATATCGCCCCTCTCCACCTGCCTTGTTCTACAACATTCTTTAAAGTGATGGTGTAGGACAGGCCAATTTGGGTAAAAGCAACTTGGGATTTTTGCCCGTATACCATGCACTGAGGGGAAGATAAGACTATGACAAAACTTGAATTGATCGATGCATTGGCTGACAAAGCGCGGTTACGAAAGAAAGACGCCGGGATGGTGGTCGACACCGTGCTGGACACGATCATGGAAACCGTGGGCAAGGGCGAGCCGGTATCGCTTGTGGGTTTCGGAACGTTCGACGTGAGGGCGCGAGCCGCCAGAACCGGCAGGAATCCAAGAACCGGCGAGCAGATCAACATACCGGCAAGCAAGGCCTGCGTATTCAGGGTCGGACGGAAACTGCGAGAAGCTGTCGAGGGCAAATAGACCGGTAGCCTCAGAGCGTTAATTTGGGAGGATGGCTGAAATTAGCGGTCTGAGGCTATTCCCTGTAAATAATGCCGTGATCGGGACAGACGAATCTCGTACCCGTGCGCACGCTGGTCAACACAACCTTGAGAAGCTTTTCACAGCCCTCGTGAGGACATGTGACCGTTTCCTCACCCTTGCGCACAATCTCAACGACTTTCCAGACCTCTCGGGCATAAGTCTCCCGGGTCATCCTCATTTTGGCGCGCTCCTTATTATTGACTAGCGTCTTACGATAGCCAATAATGGCCGCGACTGTTCGTTATAAAACAAGCGGCAGAGCATATATACCCATAAATGCGATAAAGCAAATGCGGCGATATCAGGACAATTCTTCCAAAATACGCTCGGCGGCGGCGCGGGGGGATTCCGAGGCGGTGATTGCTCGGCCTATCACCATATAATCCGCGCCGGACGCGACTGCTTCAGAGGGAGTCATGATCCGTTTCTGATCGTTCGCGGCCGCCCATGAAGGCCGAACCCCAGGTGTGACCACAAGAAACTCCGGGCCGCAGGCGGACTTGATCGGGCGAATCTCGTGAGGCGATGCCACCACACCACTCAGCCCTGATTTCTGTGCGAGTTTGCTTAGGTGGACAACCTGATCTGCCATGAGATTCATCACCGAGAGTTCCTGGCGGAGCATCTCTTCGCTTATACTGGTGAGAACTGTCACTCCCAGAATCATTGGCGGCTCGATGCCGAGTCGGTGTGCCTCATCGCCAGCCGCGTCGGCAGCGGCGCGCATCATGGCAGCCCCGCCCATAGTGTGAATATTGAACATCCACACGCCCATTCTGGTGGCCGCCCTCGCCGCCTTGGCAACGGTATTCGGAATATCATGGAACTTGCAGTCATAGAATATCCGATCAGCCCCAGCGCTCTTAAGCGATTCAAAAATCTTAGGCCCGGTAGAGTTGAAAAGTTCCAGCCCGACCTTAAATGCGCCGACGACATCATGCAGTTCCTCGACAAGGCGCACAGCCTCCCCCTCACTGCTCACATCCAGCGCAAGAATAATTTTGTCTTTAGCAGCCATTGTGTCTCCAATCTACCTGTAGAAAGTCGTGGTGTTTCGGGAGACTTGCTCCCGAAACGGAATATCTCAGGTTTCGGGAGCAAGTCTCCCGAAACACCACGACTTTCTACACAGTATCCAAGGGGTCTGTCCTTTTTTTCGCGCCGAAAAATTGGGACTGACCCCGACCGCTTATTATCTATCTCCGGATTCTGCAATAGTCTGTTCCCTCGCCCCGACGTATGTCGGGGTTAGGGTGAGGGCGCTACCGTATCTTCTCTCCGCACGCTCAAGTTGAGCGTGCGATCCCGGTTGTATGCACAATCGCAAGACTTTCGGGCGGGCGCAGAGACCCGCCCCTACGGTATTCCGCAAAAGATTTTATACATGGCCTTGTCTATCTTAGCTCCACGGTGCCGACCAAGGCGCTGACGTTCGCCACGCCATGTCTCACCAAATAATCATCTATGCCTGCGGCAATATCTATAGCGGCGGTGGGATTCACAAAATTCGCAGTGCCCACCTGAATCGCATCTGCCCCCGCAAGAAGAAACTCGACTGCGTCTTCCCAAGTCATAATCCCGCCGATACCGATTATCGGTATATCGACCGCCTGCGCCACTTGCCACACCATCCTAAGGGCAACCGGTTTGATCGCGGGCCCTGAGAGTCCGCCCGTGATATTCGCAAGTTTGAAGTTTCCAGTTTCCGCATCTATTGCGGTACCAAGAAGCGTATTTATGAGTGAAATCGCGTTCACGCCCTGATCTACACAGATTCGGGCCATTTGAACGATATCCGTGACGTTCGGAGAAAGCTTCGGAATGATCGGCAAGCTGGTCGCTTTCCTCACCGCGCCGACCACCGACCCGCACATGCAAGGATCAGTCCCAAAAGCAATCCCACCCTCTTTCACATTCGGGCAGGAGATATTGATCTCTAGAGCAGCCACTCCATCCAGCCCATCGAGTCGTCGCGCAACCTCCGCGTACTCCTCCACAGTCTTACCGACTACGTTGACGATTACGGGAAGATCAAACTGGCGCAGCCAGGGAATCTTTTCATTTATCAGACTATCCACGCCGTCGTTCTGAAGGCCAATGGCATTCAGCATCCCGGCGGGCGTTTCCGCAATCCGATCAGGCGGATTCCCATCCCAGGGTTCAAGAGAAGTGCCCTTCGTGACAATCGCCCCAAGGAGGCTCAAATCGAAGAAATCCGAGTATTCCTTGCCAAAACCAAACGTCCCGGAGGCAACCATGACCGGGTTCTTCATCTTGATTCCCGCGATACTCGTCTCTAGTCTGCTCACCAGATCACCTCGTCCGCGTCAAAGACCGGCCCTTCCTTACAAGCGCGGAGGTATTCAAACGAATTACCGGATTTAACCTTAACCACACAACTCATGCAAGCGCCGATTCCACAGGCCATCTTGGATTCCAGCGACACCTGACACCACAGCCCGCAAGATTTGGTGATATCAACAACTCGTTGAAGCATCGGAGTCGGCCCGCACGCATAGACCAGCGGCGGGTTCGATTTATCAATATTCCGGCAGTACTCATAGACCACTTCGGTCACGTAACCCTGACAGCCGCAAGTCCCATCTTCAGTAGCGGTGCGAATGTCGGGCTGCAAACTCCCAGAGGCGATGGCGGCAAGCGTTTCGCCCAGTCCGAGGTCGGCATACACATCGGTGCACCAACTCATGAGCGGCCCCGTGCGCGCGCCGAGGGCGAAAGTCGTTCGCTCGTAACCGACTATGTTGATGACTCTTTGCGCGAGGAAATAAAGTGGAGCAACCCCAACACCACCGCCAATGAGGAGCACCGGCTGAGTGGGAGTTGTCGGCAGTGTAAACCCCTGCCCAAGAGGACCAAGAACATCGAGCGTTTGTCCGGGACATTTCTCAGCAAGAATAGCCGTTCCTCGTCCAACGATTTCATACAGAAAGGCTACCTGTCCCTGCGTCGCATCCGCCCAATGAATGCTAAGTGGCCTGCGCAGAAGCGGGTCATAGCCCGCCCCACTGGGAAAGCAAAGCACATGCGCAAACTGCCCAGGATTCGCGGAAGCCGCCAACTCCGGCGCATCCAAAATGATCCTCATATGCCCCGACGGCAGCTTCTCATGCTCAATTATCTTCCCGGTGATCGCTGACTTCAAGAAGAGGTCGTCTCCTTCTGCTTTGCCGACTTGCGCACTTCCCAGACTGTGCCGTTCTTGGCCGGGCAGTGGATTCTGTGGACTGTGCAATCATCCGATTCCCAAGAAGGAAAGCCCATCGCAACTCGCCAAACATAGAGTTCAAGCACATGAAGCAACGCATGGCAAACGCCCTCCGGCCTGCGATACGGGTTCTCGTAATAGAAGACATCCCCGAGTTCATGGTGACACCGCTCGTTCTTCTCCACCATTTTGATCTCGATAGGCCCCAGGTCTTCCCATCGTCCCTTGTATTCGGCTGTGCTCAACCCTTGAGGGATCACTTCTTTCATGGCTAGTTCTCCCCGATGCCTATAGAAAATCGTGGTGTTTCGGGAGACTTGCTCCCGAAACCTGAGATATTCCGTTTCGGTCCGCCTAAGGCGGACCGAAACACCACGATTGCTTTTCTTGTCTTGAACTACGTCCGAACTACCTCGGTCTGTGTACCACGTACTTGTCAATCGTCCGACACTCAAGCTCCTCTCCTCCTTTTCGGGAGGAAAGAGCGTAATAAAGCGCCTGCGCCGTGTCCAGAGATGTCAGGCATGGTATGCCGTGTTCGACCGACGCCCGCCTGATTATCGAGCCTTCCCGCTCGATCTTCTTGTCCTTTGAAATTGTGTTGATAAGCAGATCGATAATCCCGCTTCGGATGAGATCGACCAGGTTTGGTGATCCTTCGCTGATTTTGTTGACCTGCTTGGCCTCCACACCGTGCGCGTTAAGGAACTTCGACGTTCCTTCGGTCGCGTAGATGCTGTACCCCTGACTCGCGAACCGGCGAATAATCGGAAGCGCCTCTTCCTTGTCCTCATCAGCGATTGTGACGATCATCGATCCCTGCATAGCCACATCTATGCCCGCCGCAACCATTGCTTTGTAGAGCGCCTTCGAGAAACTCTTGTCCACGCCCATAATCTCGCCGGTCGATTTCATCTCAGGGCCAAGGCCGATATCTACCTGAACGAGTTTAGCGAATGAGAAGACCGGCGCTTTCACGGTGATATTCTGCTGTTCAGGATAAAGCCCGCCTGAATAGCCCTGTTCTTTCAGCGTTTTCCCAAGCATGACATTCGTGGCGACGTTTATTATTGGTATGCCAGTGATCTTGGAGAGATAAGGCACCGTCCGGCTTGCCCTGGGGTTGACCTCCAGAATATAAGCCGTGTCGTTTTCGATAACATATTGGATATTCATCACGCCCTTAACTTCCAGTGCGTGGGAAAGCTTGATCGCGTGTTCCACCATCTGATCGATTACGCTACGGCTCAGAGTCTGAGGAGGATAGACCGCCATGCTGTCGCCTGAGTGAACGCCCGCTCTCTCGATGTGCTCCATGATCCCCGGCAGCAGACAATCCGTGCCATCGGAGATGACATCGACCTCCGCTTCTTTGCCCATCACATATTTATCCACCAATATCGGCGCGTTCGGCGAAACATCGACGACGTATGTCATGTAGCTGAGAAGTTCCTGAGTATTCCCAATGATCTCCATGGCGCGCCCGCCGAGCACATAGGAAGGACGAACGAGCACCGGGTACCCAATCTCCTCCGCCACCACCACCGCCGCCTCCGGGGAGGTCACTGCTCTGCCCGCCGGTTTCGGGATATTTAATTCGCTGAGAATCTTCTCGAATCGATCTCGATCTTCCGCAAGATCTATCGAATCAAACGATGAACCAAAAATCGGCACGCCCGCCTTGTGAAGCGGCTCGGCAAGGTTGATAGCCGTCTGGCCGCCGAACTGGAGGATTACTCCCTCCGGCTGCTCCAATTCGATGATATTCAGGACATCCTCCGGAGTCAGCGGCTCGAAGTAAAGTTTATCGGAAGTATCG
>Ga0182027_10002530_pt1 | contig 29540 bp, 25 predicted proteins | sample 712E1DmetaG_FD_121300 | JGI IMG/M metagenome (GOLD analysis project Ga0182027, IMG submission 121300) | Permafrost microbial communities from Stordalen Mire, Sweden - 712E1D metaG (Illumina Assembly) | ecosystem: Environmental > Terrestrial > Soil > Wetlands > Permafrost | place: Sweden...
AAATTATGGTGGCAGTTGTTTGATTACTACCTTATGCCAACAGGCGCTATGTACGGCGCCAGAAAAGCAAATGAACCGCTGCATATATTATATGATTATAGCGATCATTCCGTTTATGTACTAAACAATACAATCTACAGGAAAACAGAATTAAGATCTGAAGTAAGGATTTGGAATTTTGATATGACTGAAAAATATTCAGTATCAGTAAAGTTTAATCTTGAACCGGATGGAGTTTATAAGCCGGCTGAATTGAAAAATATTGAAGGACTAAGCACGACTTATTTTGTTGACTTAAGACTTTATGATAATAAAAATAATCTCATAAGTAATAATTTTTATTGCCTGTCAACTAAAGAAGATGTCCCAGATTTCAGTAAGTCGAAGTGGTTTGTTACTCCCGAATCTGATTATGCCGACATGACTATGCTGAATAGTCTGCCTGATGTTAATTTAATCATTACAAAGAAATTCAATAAAACTGCCAACCGGCAGTCAATAACCGTTGAATTGGAAAATCCCTCTAAGTACATCGCCTTACAGGTTGAGCTTATCCTAAATGGAGCAAATGGGAACGCAATATTACCTGTATTCTGGGATGATAACTATTTCTCACTTCTCCCGGGAGAAAAAAGAATTATAAAAGGTTATTTTACCGAGGCCGAAAATAATAATGAAAAACCAGTTCTTAAAGTAAGAGGATGGAATATAAAATTATGAAACGTAATTATTTTATTGTTGTATTAATCTTTGTGGTGTTTCTGGTAATCTCTTTTATTACAAACATACTGGGTGCGCTTAATCCTGATGTTATAAATAGTTTTCATCTGAGTTTAACATTGGTGTCGCTTTTACCATTTGCCTTTTTTATTGCTTACGGGGTGATGTCAATTCCATCAGGAATGCTCGTTGAGAAGTACAAAGAGAAAAAAATAATGGTTGCTGCTTTTCTTATAGCATTTGCGGGTGCATTCCTGTTTTCAATTTTTCCGCATTATTTAATGTTCCTTGTTTCATTGTTTTTAATGGGATGCGGAATGGCAATGCTTCAGGTAGCCATCAATCCTCTGCTAAGAGTCGCCGGTGGTGAAGAAAACTTTGCTTTCAATTCTGTGCTTGCACAGCTTGTATTCGGTGGTGCCTCCTTTCTGGCTCCAATGTTTTTAACTTACCTTGTTACGAGTCTTGCCACGCCTGCCGGACAGGGTAACATTGTCAAGGATATTTTTTCTAAAATAATCCCGGGTACCCTGCCATGGATCTCGTTGTACTGGGTGTTCTCAATTGTCTGCCTGGCAATGATGCTCCTTATTACGTTTTCTGTTTTTCCTGAAGTTGAACGGAAAGAAGATGAAAGAGCGGGTTCGTGGGAACTGCACAAAATGTTATTCAAACAGAAGACGGTTATACTTTATTTCATAGGCATCTTCGCATACGTGGGGACTGAACAGGGAGTATCATATTGGCTTTCCAAATTTCTGAATAGTTATCACGGTTATGATACGCTTACAGTTGGTGCTTCAATTGTGGGGTGGTTCTGGGGGATGATGTCTGTCGGATGTTTAATCGGATTACTTCTGTTGAAATTATTCGACAGCAGAAAGTTGTTGATAGGCGCGGTTATTTCTGCTGTTGCGTTTTTAACTTTAGCCTTATTCGGTCCCGGAAATATTGCGCTTCTTGCCTTTCCGATGGTGGGCTTCTCATTATCTGTAATGTGGTCAATAGTATTTTCTCTTGCACTGAATTCGCTTGACAGTCACCATGGATCATTCGCCGGGATATTGTGCACGGCAATTATAGGCGGTGCCCTAATGCAGATTTTTATCGGATGGCTGGGTGATATGTTTGGATTAAGGATAAGCATGTGTCTGATTTATGTTACATTGGGCTATATATTCAGTATCGGTTTATGGGCTAAACCGATAATAAACAATGAAACAATTTCAGCTAAGAAGAAGAAAGCCCGTGTAGCCGGAGTTCAGGAGTGATGGACTGACTTTATCATTGTCATTCTGATCCCGACATAAGTCGGGAGAAGAATCTGTGCTAATTTGACTTTCCCACTGCATGACCGGTTCTGGATGGCCTGGAGAGAAGATGGAAATATATGCAGCGTAATAGTTTAAGATTTAAACGTAAGGTAACAAATGCGTGTACTAGGAATAGATCTCGGCGGAACTAATGTCCGCGTTGGTTTAGTGGAAGGCAATAAAATAATCCGCGTGGAATCAATGCAGTTGCCTAACACTGAAGATGAGCGGGGAGTACTGAACTGTATTTATGAATTGGTCGACTTGTTTACGGATGAAAGCCTAAGCGGCATTGGCATCGGGGTACCTAGTGTTGTGGATGCTGAGCGGGGGATTGTTTATGATGTTCAGAATATTCCCTCATGGAAGGAAGTGCATGTTAAAGATTTGCTCGAAAGTAAATGTCATCTCCCCGTCTATATTAATAACGATGCTAATTGTTTTGCCGCAGGAGAAAAATATTTTGGGAAAGCTAAAAACTATTCTGACTGCGTAGGGTTGATTTTAGGAACCGGACTGGGTGCCGGGTTAATTATTAACAATAAACTCTACTCCGGCAAAAACTGCGGCGCGGGGGAATTTGGAATGCTCCCCTATAAAGATAAAAACTACGAAGCATACTGCAGCGGTCAGTTCTTTGAATGGAAATATAAAACAAACGGAGGATCTTTATACAGGCGGGCTGAGACAGGTGATACCGAAGCCCTTGAAACATTTTCTGAATTTGGAAGTCATATAGGGGAAGTAATAAAAGTAATTGTTTATTCAGTTGATCCCGAAATAATAGTTCTGGGAGGGTCGGTTAGTAAATCGTTCAGGTTTTTCCGGAATGAGATGTGGAAATCACTGGAGATATTTGGCTACCCTAAATCAATTGAGAAATTAAAAATTGAAGTTTCTGAAACAGAACAATCAGCTATACTCGGAGCTGCTGCACTATATTATAATGCATAAAATAAAAATAGTCCACAAATCAATAAATATTAATCTGAGGTTATTATGTCGAACAAGTATGAAAAACAATTATATGCTATTCTAAGAATATTAGCTGGGTTTCTTTTTTTATGGCATGGATCGCAAAAGTATTTTAATTACCCGCCGCTGCCTCCGGGGATGGTTCTTCCATTTTATATCGTCGCTTTTGCGGGAACAGTTGAATTCATAGGAGGCATTTTAATTTGTGTCGGACTTTGGACTCGCTGGGCAGCATTTTTAGCAAGCGGTGAAATGGCTTATGCATATTGGTCTGTACATGCACATCGCGCTTTATTACCTCTGGTAAATATGGGCGAGATAGCAGTCGTGTATTGTTTCTTGTTTCTGTTCATCTCTGCATACGGCTCCGGGATCTGGAGTATTGACTCCATTTTGAAACAGAAGCACAATGACTCATAGGTTAAATAAAAAGCCATAATTAAATTCATCTCCAATTAGTGCCGCAAACCACCTGCAAGTGTGCAGTAAGTTGATCCCCGGGATTAACTTGTTGTGATAATTGCTGTGATAATTGCAACAAATAATTCCAGTTAAAAGTTTAGCTTTTTGTCCGAGCAATTAAATAATATTAATAATAAGGAGGTATGTATGAATTCGATGATGAAGATGTGTTTTGTTGTGTTACTATTTGCAGCAGCTAAAATATTTGCTCAAACAAATATGCCCCAGGAAATAAGTACTTTCCAGGAACTGAACGACAAGTGGAATAAGGCATTGGTTGACGGAGATTTAAATACCCTGGTAGATTTTTATGTCGATGATGCTGTTTCACTGCCAAGCTACGCGCCTATTATGAGAGGTAAAGATGAAATAAAAGAAGGTAATAAGAAAGATCTGGCAGCTACAAGGTATTTAAGTCTCACTTCCAAAACAACTGATGTTTTCGGCGCAGGTGATGTAGCAATTGAAGTCGGCACTTATGAAATCTCACTAATACCCGCTAAAATGACCGAACCCGTTAAAGATCATGGTAAATATCTTACTGTCTGGCAGAAACAGTCTGACGGTTCCTGGAAGATTAAAGCCGATACTTTTAATACAGATATGAATCCAATGGGCCAGACTCAGGCAGGTGCTAAGGAAAAAATGATGGATGAAAATAAAAATAAAGATGGCGATAACGATAAATAGGAAAATGACTTAATTGCTTATTTCAAAGACTGCCGTTATTTGCGGCAGTCTTTGAAACAATTAGTATAAGGGGAGATAGAAAGATGGGTATTTACCGAATTAATAAACCCGGAGACAAGTTTAAACGCCGGTTCTGTGTTCTGCCTGTGTTCTTTCCGTGTTATTTCTGTGTTCCCACTATCCCCGGGTTTTGAGGTTGAAAAAGGTAAGAAATTCCCCTTCTGGGCGATATAAAAAACAAAAAAAAGTTCCCCTCTACTATATATACCTCCCCATCCCTGTTTTCATGCATGGCAATATTTGTGCATGAAAACAAGAAATCAGTATTACATATATTATCATGTCAGCCGGCTGCATGTACTGACACTAGTTCCTTTATCATCCCTTTGGCCTATTGAACTATGAGTAGTTTCCTTATATCATTTAATAGTAATAAATAATCAACTTGAATAATTATTAAATAAAATAAGGAGTTATCAATTGAATAAATTGAAATATAAAACACCTTATTATAAAGAAAGTCGATAACCATTGTGAGAATATTATTGTCATTTTGTCTGGTACTCTTACTTCAATTTTCACCTTGGGCAAAACCCGTTAATGAAGATACTTCCCGGTATTTAACGTATGCTTATTCAACCGACATCCGCATAAATTATGAAAGGATTGGGCATGGTTACAAAAAGATTGTACTCATAGATGGATTCGAAACATCGTTACACATCTGGGATGACTTAATAGAGTTATTCCCGAAGGACGAGTTCACTTTATTTATTCTTGATATGAAAGGAATCGAAAAATCGTCGGAACTGGCAAAAACAAATAATATTTTTCAGGAACAAACTGATATAGTGGTTCAATTTATTAAGGACGTTAATGCTGATACGTTATATCTTATCGGTCATTCTACAGGAGGTACTGTTGCTGTACTTACTCAGATTACATTAATAAATGAAAATAATAATCCCGGAATCAGTAAATTAATTCTGATTGATTGCAAAGAAAATATCGCATATTCTTTTATTACCACTAATATCCAGATTGATCAGACCGAATACGATAAGATAATAGATGGATGCGGGCGTGTTCCCCAGGAGGAAAAACCCCGCGGAACTTTTGAAAAGATATATTCATTTATCGGAAAACATTGAGTGGTTTATACTCCATAACGCATTCCCATTTCATTAATAATATTTAAAAAGGGGAAGCAATGTTCCCGGGCTGTTTGTTTTGACAAGCCTGCTAACATCGCGTTCAATTATATTAAAGCTCCGAATAAATGCCCGATCAAAGCAGTGCATGCCATTGCTGCTGCACCCCAGAACGCGACACGAATTGCCCCTTTTGTAATTGAGGCGCCCCCAAACTTTCCAGCTACACCCCCAAGAATAAGCAGCAGCCCAAGCGTTACTACCATAACGCCTAATGTCAGGCTCCCGGTTGGCAGAAGCAATGCAAGAAGTGCAGGTGGTGCTGCACCAACAGAAAAGGAACCCGCGGAAGCTAATGCTGCCTGGATCGGCCTCGCTCGCGTTATCTCATTGATTCCAAGCTCATCACGGGCGTGGGCACCAAGAGCGTCATGCGCCATCAATTGATTAGCAACCTGAACAGCGAGGTCCCGGCTGAGACCCCGTTCTATGTAAATGCCGGTCAATTCCGCTTTTTCTGCCTGAGGCATTGTGGCAAGTTCTTCTTTTTCAAGGGAAAGATCAGCTTTCTCGATATCTGATTGGGAGCTGACAGATATATATTCGCCTGCTGCCATTGAGAGCGCTCCTGCAACAAGTCCAGCTGCTGCAGCAAGTAATATCGCCGATTTAGTTGGCCCGGCAGAAGCTACGCCTACTATCAGACTACTGGTGGAAATGAGTCCATCGTTCGCCCCTAGTGTTGCGGCTCGCAGCCAGCCCATTCGCTGTCCATGGTAAAACTCACTGTGTCTGGCCCATTTTTGTTTTATTTGCATTATTTATTATGCTAATTCAATATTTTAATCAATACCTGTAAGAGTCTTGAAAGTCTTTTTGTAATTCCGCATGGGTTTTCATTTTATTGTTTCGAAATTACTACTTGTTGAATCAGAATGCAGAAAGTAATTCCTAACCTTTGATTTTATTTGGTTATCAGTCATTTTATCCGCCGTTTCAATATCGACTGAACAATTCTTTATTTTATCGCTTTCAATGCGTTTCTTTAGTTCAACCTTGGCTTCGCCGGGGCCAAATACTAAAATCGAACTTGCATTACCAAGACTAGTGATAACTTTATCGTAATATTTGTTGAGATGATTGGTAAAGCGTCTGTCCCGAATATCCTCTTCAGATTCTGCCTGCGCTTCTCCGGAAAATCTCACATGCTTCTCCATGCCGGAGTTTATTTGTTTTATTTCTTCTCCTTCTTCATCATGAATTACTATAAATGCATTCCTGTGATCAATCCATAAACCAACTTCCGTTTTCATAAGTCAATCCTTATATTATTTCATTATAGCAGAATAATAATGATAGTTAATAAAATTTTAATGAAAATATAGAGACATATTAAGAATTCAACAATCGTCCGAAAGGATGAAAAAGGAACTATAACTTTTATACTGAAGATAAGTTCAATTATTCTTTCTATAATAATCAGGAAGGGCAAACTTATAGATTTATCTTCCATAGATCTTTCTGCCTCCCCCAATAGTTATGTACAGGCTGTGTATGTGTTATTTAATTAAAATCATTTTTTTCGTTATAGAGTAACTCCCGGATCTTAGTGTATATACATAAAGTCCTGACACTAATTTCGAAGCATCAAAATGTACCCCATAATTTCCTGCTTCCTTTGATTCATTGACTAATTCTATTACTTCTCTTCCAAGCATATCATATACTTTCAATGTTACATAGTTTCTCGTGGCAATGCTGTATTGGATTGTTGTGCCGGGATTAAAAGGGTTGGGGAAATTCTGCAGAAGCATGAATTGCGCCGGTGCCGAAACATTACCTGTTTCAACATTAGTAAAGGGAAGCACCAGAATGTTTACAACAAGATCGTCAACATTGTCACTCAGGGGAGTATCATTTATTGCAAGATAAATTTGGCCTGGATCTTTTGCCACACCAATGAAGTTACTTCCGACAAAACCAGGTCCATGTGCACCAGTATCACCTCCATCAAGCGGTGTAATAAAATATTGGTCGTTTGATATACCTATTCCTCCGACAAGAGCATTGCTGGCAAGATTAGGCATAATTGTTTGACCATACCCGGGGTCAGGAGGACTCGGCCAACCATCGGGCGAGGGAACTGTTTTTACACCATTATAAAATGATCCGGAAGCAGTGATATGTATGCTGTCACCTGTTTTTACAAATACACCGGTAGCATAATCACCGATACCGTTTCCTGACCATGTGGGGCCTGAACGTGTATCTAAATCAAAAGATACGGAAGATGTGGATAATTGAGCTAATGATTTGTCAGCAATGGTAAAAGCAAAAACCATTATCACCAAAAGGTGAAATATATTTTTCATACGTTTTCCTCACTTAATAATCAGTAAAGATAAATCGCAGAATATGAGCGGTTTGTTTTATTTTTAAGAACAGAACGGCAATGCCAATAAATTAAAACACACAGTAATTATTTTATAAACTATCAATTAATAATTAGTGCTATTATAAATCTATATTATAAACGTAAATATTAAAAATTAAAATTTCAATTATAATTTCAGGAATAATAAGCAATATATTCTTAAATAGCTCCGCTATCTCCCCGTAACCTGTAAATAATTAATCACCTTGTCTGCATAGCTTACTTTCGCGTCAGTCAATTGATCCTGCGTTTGCTGAAGCAACGCCTGCGCCTCAAGAAGATCCGATACGGTGCTTAATCCGTTTTTGTAACTGTCCTCATTTACTTTTATGTTTTCTTCCGCCTGGGCTTTTGATTCTTCACTCAGCAAATATTGTTTATATGCATCTGTTAAATCCTGCCATGCTTTCTCTACCTGTATAACAAGAAGCTCGGAATTATTCTTAAAATTATTCTCCGCAATCTCTTCTTTAATATTCCTTTCCTCAAGTTCATGCGTTCCGCCCCACCATGCGGATATCGGGACTGAAACAGTGCCGTAAACCATTCCAAGCATCCTCTCTTTTGTCTCATCAAATTTCATGTATATGCCGCTTAGCCCTATGCCTGCCTGCGGAAGATATTCACCGAGTTTCATGTTTGTCTGAAGTTTCTCCGCTTCAACAGATTTCCCGAGTAAGGAGTATTCGGCTCTCCCTTTTACAGCCTCGTTTTTATCCACATAATAGCTTTCAGGCAAATTATTAATTTTTAATTCATCTTTTAATACCAATGCGGAATCATAAGGTATTCCAATATATTGGCAGAATGCCATTGCGGCAAGCTTCCTTCCGTTTTCCAGTTTTGATTTATTGAGCAGAACTTCGCTCAGTTTAAGTTTTACTTTCAGCACATCATTCTTCATAACCAGCCCCGATTTGAAAGCATCTTCAACTTTACTTAAAAGATTTTTCAGTAATGCTTCATAACTGTCTACTGTTTTCGATTTTTCCTCAAGCGATACAATCTGCCAGTATTGTTCCTCGGTTTTAAGAAGTATTTCATTTTTAGTCAGCTTGTCCTTGAATTCACTTACCTCCTCCCCCAGCGAGGCAAGTCTGTTCCCGTTTAATATTCTCCCCCCGGCAAATAAAGGCTGAACTATATTTACAAACCCGATAGTTCCATTCTTCATCATCCCCATCGATCCGCCGGGCATATATGCGTATTGAGTTGCGCTGGCCAGATTTGCCAGGTTTCCATCATATACCGGCAGATTACCCCCCTGCGTTTTTATGTCCATTAAGTCTTTCTGGGCGCTCCACATCATTCCCCCCGCACTTATATTGGGAAAGTAATTTGTGAATGCTGATTTTTTGATTTGACGCGAAGCATCAGTTTCAAGTCTGCTGTTTTTGCTTTTTGAATTATTCTGCAGCGCCAATTGTCTGCTTTCATCAAGCGTTAAAACTTTCTGCGCGAAATTCTGGCTCACATATATCGCGGCAATCAATAACACATAAAAATATTTTACTTTCATATCAATTCACCCTCTTCAATTTTTTCAAAATCATTTCTGTGGAATAGATAATAAAGCACCGGCAGCACCAGCAGAGATAATACTAATCCGAAGATCAGCCCAAAACAGATTGCCGCGCCAAGCGGTCCCCATAATGGCGACCGGCTTAAAATCATCGGGACAACACCTACTGCCGCCGCCGCCGAAGTTAGAAAGATCGGACGCATTCTTCGCTTTGCCGCCGATATTGCAGCTTCTTCCAGCGAATGGCCGTGTTCATTCCGCAGCGTTTCCGCATAGGACACATAAATGATTCCGTTACGTACAACGATTCCTATCAATCCTATCAACCCTATAAACGCGGTAACGCTGAATGGATAGCCGGTTACTGTTACACCAAGTGCCGCGCCGAATATGCACAACGGCATTGTCATCATTATTAACAATGCGGTTTTTATTTTTCTGAATTGAACAAGAAGTATTATGAAGATAATGGCTATGCTTACAACCAGTGAGTAATAAAGAGGCGTTATTTCATCAACCCCCATTTCATAATCACCGCCGTAACTTATTGACACACCCTCCGGAAGCTTAAGCTTTTCAATCTCCGGTCTTAAAATGCCGAATAAGTTTGACGCATAACGGCCCCGTTCAATATCCACTCTAACGGTTATTGTCCTTACCCCGTTGCGTCTTACAATTTCCCCCTCAGTCCATTCCGGCTGCAGATCAGCCAGTTGTCTTACCTGTACCGATGAAAACAAAAACGGGGAAGTTACATATTGATTCAATATATCATCAACATTGGTTTTAGTCCTTTTATCCACTTTCAGGTTAACATTCAGTGGATAATCGCCTTCCCAGATAGTCGAAACCGGGAAACCTTTTGTCCCGACCATTAATGAATAATCCAGAATTTGTTTTGAATACCCCAGCCGGCTTGCTTCATCACTTTTAAGTTTAAGACTTACTGCCTGTAATGGTTCCTGGTAATCTGTCCTTACCCATTGGGCACCTTTTAGTCCGCGTGCGATTACCGAGATTTTCGAAGCCACTTCTTTTATTGCGGATATACTGTCACCCGAGACACGAATTTCAATCGGTGATGCAGAGGGGGACATCTCAAGCTGCTTCCATTTGAAGTAAGCATTCGGATTATAATCGCTGTACTTTTTGCTGTACTCATCTAATATTTCTTTTGTTGCTTCACTTGATTCAGTAATCACAAGCAATTGACCGTAATGTTTAGCCGGAAAATTCGGCGCATATAAAGCATTGAACCTTGGTAAACTGGTCCCGACAAATGCCGCAACTTCTTTTACGCGGGAATCGCGGCTGAGCTTATCTTCCATGTCTTTCATGGCTGCATCAGTTTGAATAAGGGAACTGCCGACCGGAAGATAAACTTCAACCGCAAATTGATTACGCTGAAAAGAGGGGAAATTCTGCTGAGGGGAAAGCATCAGTAGTATAAGTCCTATTATAAACGACGCAGCTCCGATTATTACAATTGTTGTTTTCCTTGTAAATGATTTTTCCACAACCCCGCCGTAATAAGACTGAAGCCAATTTAAAAAGGCTCCTTTCTTCCCCTCGCTGTTTTTCCCCTTGATACCATGTTTAATAAAAATATAACACATCAGTGGAACAAGTACCGCCGAAACAAGAAGCGATATTAATAACGCGTATGTAACAGTAAGAGGTAACGATCTGATAAAATCTCCGGCAGTACCGGTCATAAGTATTGACATCGGCGCAAAACAGAAGATGATTATTAATGTTGCGGAAAATACAGACCCAAAAAGATCGGTAACACTTTTTGAAGCAGCATCGTGCGGAGTTATTCCGTTATCAAGTTTTTCAACATAGTTATCAATAATTACAATTGCGTTGTCCACAACCATTCCGAGTACAATTATTAATCCCGCCAATGACACGGTTTGAAGTTCAATTCCGGTTAACCACATAATCCCGAGCGTTATAAAAATAGAAACCGGGATAGCCGAAGCAGCCACAAGAGCTACTCTCCTTGGCAGAAGAAGAATTGTTACAAGTATAACCGAAATAATTGCCAGTCCGAATTCTTTAAGAAAATTATAGATAGCAGTTGATACGAAATCAGGCATATCGGAAATAATTCCCACATGCACATCAGCCGGTACTTCCTGTGTGAATTTTTTAATCTCTTTTTTAACGTCATCCCCATACCGAACAATATTATGACCGGGTAGCATTTCAAGAGAAACTATTAAACATTTTTTCCCGTTAAGCCGGATATATGAATCCGGATCCTCATATTCCCTTACAACTTTCCCTATATCCTTAACCCGGATCACTGTGCCGGATGGATCGGAATAAACAATTTGATTTGCAATGTCACTTTCAGTTTTATAACTTGATGGAATATGTATCGGTCGTATAAATTTCCCGTCATCAATTTCACCCGCGTAATCAACTGAACCCTGCGGCTTTAGCGCGGCTAAAATCATAATCGGTTTAATGCCGTAATTTGTAAGTTTGGAATCGTCTATGTAAACATTTATCTCTTCTTTCTGTAACCCGAAATGTTTCACCCTTGAAGTTGAGGGAATCTTTCTCACATTGTCTTCAAATTTCTCAATATACTTTTCAAGTTCCTTATATGTTTTGGTTTCTGAATCAACAGCCAGCAGAATAGCGGATGTATTTCCGAAATCATCATTCGCAGTTAATGACATTACTCCTGAGGGGAGCTGCCCCTTAAAATCATTTAATCCATGCTGCAGCTTTGTCCAGAATCCCTTGGGATCATTTTCTCTTTTCTGAACCTCAACATAAATTACCATAACATTCTCTTTCGAAATGGAATAGGTCTTCTTTTTATCAACAGCCTCATACTGGAACAGGTAGTTTTCAACCTTCTTGGTTAATTGTTCCTCCACCTGCTGCGATGATGCGCCCGGGAATACTCCGATTATCAGCCCCTGCCTGATTTTAAATTCCGGGAATTCATCGCGCGGCATCTGGGTTAATGCAACTACTCCGAATAACGCAAGAACTGCTGTTGCTATTATAATAGGTGTTTTGTAACGGAGGATTATTTCTATTAATGTTCTTTTCGTTTTCATATTTAACTATTCCTGCGCTCCTGGATTAACAATCTTTACTGATGAATTTTCAATAAGTTTTTGCTGACCCGTAACCACAATTTGTTCCCCCTCATTCAATCCGCTGGTAATTTCAACACCGTTATTCATTAGCTTTCCGGTTTTAACATATTTCCTTACTGCTTTATTCCGGTCCACCACATAAACGAAATTTCGTCCCCGCTCATCAACAAGCACCGCGCTGTTAGTAACAAACAACCCTTCTGATCCATTTATCTTTTCAAGAGTAACATTGCAGATCATTCCCGGTTTTATTTGATGGTTCCGGTTCAGAATTCCTATTTTGATTTTATATGTATGAGCAATCGGATCGGCCATAACACCGATCTCCTCAATAGTCCCTATAAAATCAGAGTCCTTAAGTGCACCTATTTTTATTTTAGCTTTATCTCCCGTCTTCAAAGATGAGATATCACTTTCCGAAACAGGTACTTTGGCAAACACCTTATCAATTTTAACAATAGTTATAGAAGTTAAATTCGGTAATGCGCTCATGCCCGGGTCAACAGAACGTTTTCCAACAATTCCATCGACAGGTGAGTAAAGCCGGCAGTCATCAAGACTCTTCTTTGCGATTGAAGCCCCGGCTTTTGCCTGCTGCAAAGCAGTCTCCACTTCAACTAATTTGATTTCGGGCAGGTTTCCGTTTTTAAACATCGGTAGTAATCTTTTATAAGCATCTTCAGCTTGTTTCTGAGAAGCCAGTCCCATTTCATAAGCGTTCTTATATGTCTCGTCATTTAATACTGCAAGCAGCTCCCCCTTCTTCACAAAATCCCCCTCGGAAACAAGAACACGGGCAACACTTCCCATCCCGGAAAAACTTAAGGGGATGGATTCTGATTCTTCAATTGTTCCGCTGTACGACAGCAGCTGCCCGTCTTCAGCGGCGGCGACCTTTTGAACAACAACATTTATCGGTTGTTCAATCTGCCGGGTATTGTTTGAGCAGCTGCTCAGAATTCCCAGAAGAATTGCCAATATCAGAGTGAGCATTAAATTACTATATTTCATTTTATTTCCTATGCATATTTGGACATAATTCGTATTTTAGTCGAAAGACTGACAAAAAAAATTATTTGCTGATTCCGTTAATTAAAATATTGGTTATCATATCTGTGTAAGGCTTTATATTATCAGCAATACGGTTGACCCCGAATTCAATCTGAAGATTTCTTAGAATAAGGGCAATCATAAAAACTGCGGTTGACTCATCATTTTTACTGGCGAAAGCAAACTCTTTGGATGCCACACCTTGTTTAACTATATCGCGTATAATTTTTTCCTCAATTTTATGGTAATAAGTAACCAGGTTTGTAACAATCTTACGGTCATTCAGGGCTTCCTGGGCAACAACGCTGTAAAAATCAGTGCGGTTCTTTATTTCCCTGAAAATAGTAGTAACGTAGACTTTTAACTTCTCTTTTGCCGTACTCACATCAGCTATCGCTTCCCGGCTTATTTGAAAGATATTATCCATCTCAGTCCGTGCAGACTCTTCAAATATATCTTCTTTGCTTTTGTAATAATAGTAGAGAGTGCTTTTCCCTTTTTCAGCTGCTTTAGCAATATCCTCCATTGTAGATTTATGAAGACCCCATTTTTTGAAGACCTCCATAGCCGCCAGGAGTATCTGTTTCTTAACTGTTTCGTCTTTTTCTGATATAGTCATTTCGAATATATTCGTATTTTCGTACAAACATAAATATTGCGGTCCAATTTGTCAAACACAATTTATTTGAATGGACAACGATTTTTCTTGACATTATAATTCTTTTATATTAAATTCACATCGGGTTGTACCAACAACCCAACAACATACAAACGAACATTATTAAACCAAAATGGTTGAATAAGGAGAACACATGAAAAGACTCATCAATCTAAAAGCTATATTGTTTCTTGTTCTGCTTGGCATCAATTCCGAAGCTTTTTCCCAAAAACAGTTAAAAATTGTATCACTTGCCCCGAACTGGACAAATATTGTCTGCGCTATTGGTGCAGGAAATAATTTAGTTGGTGTTACCAGATATTGTATTTTCCCCGATTCCATTCCACGTTTAGTAAATGAGGGGAAACTGCAGATAGTTGCTGGTTTTATGGATGTAAATACTAAAAAAGTAAAGGAACTGAAACCGGATATTATTCTTACATGTACAGGGGTACAGGCTAAAGTAAGGGACAAATTCAGAAAAGAGGGATATAAAGTAATCCACATGGAGGAATCAAGTCTAGGGGAAGTTTATTCGGGAATTCTGGAACTGGGCAAATATATCGGGAAAGATTCATCTGCCTCAAATCTTGTTAAAAATATAAAATCAGGATTGCAGACAGTTGCCGATAAGTATAAAGACGTCCCTAGGGTTAGTGTTTATTATGAAATAAATTATTATTACAAATGTGTCCCGGGAAAAGATTCATATATAACCGAGTTGATAAGAATGGTCGGCGGTGAACCGATATTTTCGGACAGAGCGGGAATTGCCCCAACTGTAAAATGGGAAGAGGTGGTAAAGGCAAATCCGGACGTTATCCTCATTCCGATCTGGGCAAAGGCAGGCGGACCATATTTCGAGGGGGACAAGGCAGGCGATGGAACAACTACACCTTTTGAGATTTCCAAAAGAGAAGGGGCTCAATCTATTAATGCAGTGAAAAACGGGAGAGTCCGTTATATAAATTCTGCAAAAACTAAACAAGCCGGCCCCCTGATACCTGTAGCGACTGATTTATTTGCCAGAACCATTCATGCAGATGGTAACTTGGAATTGTTAAAGATAGATAAAGTACCCGAAAATATGGAAACTGCTTTTTCAAAACTGATGTACTTTCTGCCTTTTATAAACAACGTAGAGCAAATTTCATTTGCAGAAAATACAATGTCAAAATAATAAGGGAAATTATAGCTAATGGAATTGAACAGAAACAGCTTACTACCCCTTTATTATCAACTGAAAGAAATTCTAAAAGAAGAATTAGATATTGGTAAATATAAACCGGGTGATCGTATTCCGTCTGAGAACGAATTATCAAAATGGCTGGGGATTAGCCGTAACACCTCCAAGCAGGCAATAGCTGATCTGGTTTCTGAAGGACATTTATATAGAATTCAGGGAAAGGGAACCTATGTTTCTGAAAAGCAAGTCTTTAAAGCACATGCAGAAAGCTTCAGCTTTTCGGCAGAGTTTAAATCTGACAACGCAAAGTTAATTACGCGTGTAATTTTTGCTGAAGAGATTTTAGAAAGCCAGGAAACAATAAAGTTTCTGAAACTGAAAGAAAGCACAAAGTTATTCAGAATTCAAAGATTACGTTTGTTGAATAATATTCCGGTTGCTTTGCAAACATCATATATACCACAATATTTTTGTGCGGATCTGCTGAGTTATGATTTATCCCATAGCTCTTTGATCGATATCCTGCATGAAAACCCAAATGTATCATTTGAATATTTTACTGAAAACTTAGCATGCGGAAAAGCTGATAAGTATGAAGCTGAGCTGCTTAAGATCAAAAGAGGAGACCCAATATTCTTTTTAACAAGAAAAACTTTTACAAAGAAAGATGAAATAATAGAAGTGGCCCGTACATTTATGCCCGGAGAACGCTGCGAGTTTTATTTTAAACACGGTGAACAAGTGCGAATAGATTTGAAATAGGAATATGTCAATAATCCCAATTCCGGCAGAAGAGATAAATGTAAATGACAAAAAATCATTTTGGTCTTCAAAACGAATTGCACGAATGGCAATTTTTATTGCAATGAGTGCAGTAGGCGCTATGATTAAAGTGCCAAGTCCAACCGGTACTGTAGCCCTTGATGCAGCATTTGCATTTTTTTCTGCTATAGCCTTTGGCTGGAGAGAAGGAGCTATTGTTGCTGCGCTCGGACATATGTTGACTGCTTTGACTACCGGGTTTCCATTAGGTTTTCCCATGCACTTGTTTATTGCCGTCCAGATGTCAGCCTGGGTTTCAGTTTTTGCGGTTTTATCAAAAAAGATTCATCTGTGGTTCGGGGCTATTATAGCGGTAATTCTAAACGGACCTGTATCATCCATTCTTGTTATTCCAATCGGGGGCATTGGATTAGCCGCAGCATTGATTTTGCCGCTAACTATCGGAGCGGCCATAAACGTGTTTATAGCCGGAACAGCTTATATGATAATTAATAAAAGCCGGATGGTACAATAAGATGATAGGCGATATAATCCTAGAAAAATACCTTCAATTAAAAAAGGAAAACTCCTCCGGGGGATTCAAAGTACGCCAGGTTAGGGATTTATTAATTACGGAATTTACGGATGAGTTTTGGATGATAACTGCCTGCGATTCTGATGGGGGCATCGGTCCCAAAGAACTGGATACTGTTTATTCATCCGGGTATGAACTTGGCCGATTAGGAGCACGTGTTCCAATAATGGAAATTCTCGCTTCAGGGGCAGTACCTATTTTAACTGTAGATCTTCTGTCTGTTGAAATGGAACCAACCGGGAAAGAAATTATCCTCGGAGTAAAGGAGGAATCTATTGATGCTGGAATGAGCAGCAAAATCATATTAACCGGTAGTACTGAAGATAATGTTAAGACCGTTCAAACGGGGATGGGCGTTGTGATTATAGGCTTAGTTCAGAAAAAAGATTTCCGTCCCGGTAATAGTATGAAAGGAGATATTGTGGTCTGCATCGGTGTTCCCAAATCAGCACCGGAATTCAAAGTAACATATTCCGACCCCGAAATTGCTGATCCTAAAACAATACTCGCACTCGGTCAATTAAGTTTTATCCACGATATTCTGCCTGTAGGATCAAAAGGAATAAAGCATGAATTTTCAGAGCTAGCCGGAAGCGCATGTCTTACTTCTCATTATTATAATGATATTAAAGTTGATGTAACAAAATCGGGCGGACCTTCAACATGCTGTCTTATTTCTTTACTGCCGGAAATGCTTGATGAGCTGAAAACTAGTATAAACAAACCAGTGTTTGTGATAGGTGAATTGACGGAGCAGAAAATATGACAGCTCCAACTGAAAGAGGTTCAATATTTGCCGATATATTAAGATATAGATACGAGAATGGGATGTCCGATACTTTGAATAAACTGAAACTCAATGTTGCTAGAGGAGAGTTTGTTGGTTTGATGGGAAGAACCGGATCAGGAAAAACCACTTCTCTTATGCTTCTAAATGGTTTGATTCCCCACTTCTTTGAAGGAGAGTTTGAGGGAGAAGTCTATGCAAATACAATGAATACCTCAAGGTATCGTGTTCAGACAATGGCGAGGTTTGTTGGTTTAGTCATGCAGGATCCGGAGACACAAATTTTCGGAATAACAGTGGAGAAAGATGTTGCGTTCGGACCCTCGAATCTTGGTTACAGTAAAGAAAAAATATTGGGGCTGGTAAAAACATCATTAAAGGCGGTGGGTCTACAGGGATATGAGAATAGACTAACAGCTGAACTTTCAGGCGGGGAAAAACAACGATTAACAATTGCCGGTGTTCTGGCAATGGAACCGGAAATTCTAATCCTTGACGAACCAACTTCGGAACTGGATCCTGCCGGGAAAGTTGAAATATACCAACTGTTAATAGAGCTTAGGAAAAGTCAGCAGGTTACAATTCTTATTTCAGGACATGATTCGGAAGAAATGCTTCACTACACTGATAGAATTTTAGTCCTTGATAACGGATCAATAGCCTGGGATGGGAAGCCGGAAAACCTATTTTACAATACCACAATAACAGAAAAATACGGAATCCGTTCACTGGAAGCCGACGGGATCAAACAAAAGAATATTATTAAAAAAGACCGGAAGAATACCGACACAAATATTGTGATTGAATCAAGGAATTTGAGTTTCAAATACCAAAACGGTTATCCGGCATTGCATAACATTAATGTAAAGATAAATAATGGGGAGTTTGTCGCACTTATCGGAAAAAACGGCGCAGGAAAAACAACTTTTTCAAAACATCTTAATGGATTACTAAGACCATCCGAAGGCCAAATCTTAATTAATGGCAGAGACATTAAAGATATGACAACAGCGGAATTGAGTAAAGATGTAGGATATGTATTCCAGAATCCTGACCATCAGATTTTCGCGGCAACTGTCCGGGAAGAAATTGAGTACGGTTTAAAAAACCAATCACTTAGTGATGATGTAAGGGAAAAAAGAATTCTTGATGCGTTGGAATTTGTGGGTCTTGAAAAATTTAAAGAAAGGCATCCATTCACACTTGGAAAAGGAGAAAGACAGAAATTAGCGGTTGCGACAATACTTGCAATGGAACCGGGAATACTGGTGATTGATGAACCAACAACAGGGCAGGATTGGGACAACACACAAAAAATGATACTAATGATGGAAAACCTTCATCGGAAGGGGCATACAATCCTGGCTATTACACACAATATGAGGTTAGCCGAGGAATATGCGGACCGGATAATTGTTTTTTCAGAAGGGAAAATTTTACATGATAGTGTACCAATAGAACTCATAAAGAATATTCAGGGAGAGATAAATGCTAATTGAATATTATCCCTCGGGAAGTTACATTCACAAATTGGATGTGAGGACCAAATGCCTGGGATTTCTAACACTCACTTTAATCTCTTTTATTTTTTATTCACCGGTCATCAATCTCCTTTTGGTTTTATTCTCATGGTTCCTTCTATTCAGTATGAGTACTCCACTGTCCCGGGTGAAACAAATCTTAAAGCCACTCATGCCTATTTTCGTTATCATGTTGGTTATAACTGGTTTTACCTATCCTTCAGTCAATTTTCATTCTGAGCAACACAGAAAAATTCTTTTTACACTCTTACCGGGCGGATTGCTGGCTTTTTCACTTGGAGGATTATTATACGGATTGACTCTCGTATTAAGAATTTTTGTTATGATACTTGCATCTACAGTTATCACTGTAAGTACTCCGATTGAAGATATACTTCAACTTCTCAAAAAATTAAAAATGCCTCATCAGTTAGCTTTTGTAATTGCTACCGGAATAAGATTTATCCCGACAATGCAGAAAAAATCAGAAATGATACAGGAAGCTCAAAGAGCAAGAGGTTCTGAAATAGGCAAAGGAGGAATTGTAAAAAGCATTAAATCATATATACCTGTTCTTATCCCAATGATCGTAGATTCATTGCGCATGTCAGATAACCTCGCCATTGCAATGCTGAACCGCGGATTCGGCGCAATGAAAACAACCACCGATCTTTATGAGATTAGAATGTTTCCACGTGACCATATAATCTGTGCAGTACTAGTATTAATTATAATTGCCGCTCTTTGGGCAAGATCACAAAATATTGGAGCTTTATAATGAATGAATATTTATCAGATAAAGAAATTATTTACAAAAAAACTCTGGGTTCATTACTAGGTGTTGCATACGGCGATGCATTTGGAATGCCCACTTCTTTATGGAACCCGGAAATGATCCATAAATATTTCCCGGAAGGTATTACCATGCTTCTTCCCGCACCTGAAGGGCACGTTATACATAACGGAATGGTGGCCGGGCAGGTTACAGACGATACACAACAGACTCTGCTGCTTGCCGATGTATTCATAGAAGAAAAAAAATTCTCCAGACACGGAGTAGCAAAAAAATTACTCGATTGGGCAAAAAAATTAGACGCATTTGAAACAATGATTCTCGGCCCGAGTTCATTAAAAGCATTAAAGATGATCGACAGTGGTGTCCCTGTTGAAGAAACGGGACTGATGGGTGATACCAACGGAGCCGCAATGAAAATTGCCCCGGCAGGAATTGTTCATCCGGGGGATTACGATGCCGTAATCAGTGATGTGGCTGAAATTTGTATTCCTACACATAATACAAATATTGCTATTGCCGGTGCTTCCGCAGTTGCTTGTGCTGTCTCTGCCGGGATGGCAGGAAAGGATATTAACGGTTTATTAGACGCAGCTATGTATGGAGCAGAGAAAGGAATGAAATTGGGAAGGCAATGGTATGGGGCATCAATAATTAAAAGAACAGAATTAGCAATAAAAATTGTTAGTTCTGGAAAAACTGAAAAGGAGATTTGGCAGGATTTATATGACTATGTCGGCGCAGGGGTTGCGATGTCAGAATCAGTTCCGACGGCACTTGCATTAGTTGTTTATTATAAGGGAGATCCGTTGAAAACTGCGTTTGCTTCTGCAAATATGGGGGGCGACTGTGATACGGTAGCCGCAATTGCGGGAGGCATGGCTGGCGCGTATTCCGGATGCGATGTTTTCCCGCAAAGGATTCAAAACCAGCTAAGTTCAGTCAATAATATAGATTTTGAAAATTACGCAAGGAAGATAAATGAAGTGATGTTTGAAAAGAAGAATGGAAAAATGGAGATTTCTCAATCATGAAAAAATTGTTAAACAAAAATATCATAATACTTTTTATGATGTTTATGTTTTTTTGTTCAGAAGTTGTTTCTTATGCGCAGAAGAAAGAAGTTTTCATACCTAATACCTCAAGTCAGGTACTATACGGTAATGTAAAAGATGAAGAGGGGAATCCTCTGGATGCACAGGTTCAGGTATGGTATTATCCGTTAACTCCGGTAACATTCAGTTATGGAGATTCCAAAAGCAAGGGAAGAACAGATAACCTTATTAAAATTTCTTACACCAATGACAAAGGATTTTATTGTGTCAGGGTTCCAAAGGATACTATTGTTCTTATCATTAGCAAAGGACCAGAGTGGAGTCTGGTTAAGAAGAAATTTATAATTAAGGCAAAAGAATTTAACGGGATTGAATTCAATGCCAGGTTAAAGAGGATGTATGACATTGGTAAACTTGGATGGTTTGGCGGAGACACTCATAGCCATACCATACACAGCGATGGATATCAGAGTCCGTCTGAAATGGCACATGCAATGAAAGGGGTGGGATTGTCATGGGGAATATTAAGTGATCATAATTCCAATGCGGGAACAACCGAGTGGTTAGGGAATAAAGATGAAAATTTTATTCCAATACCCGGTTGCGAAATAACCACCGAACCATCAGACGAATCATTGTTAAACGGGTATGGTCATTTTAACCAGAGTTTTATAAAAAAAATAAGCGGGAAGAATGTTGATACTTGTAATATCTGGGCGAGGTCGAGATTTGATGGGCACACAGATGTTCAGAAAATGATTGAGTTAACCCATAAACAGAATGGGTTTTTTGTGATCAATCACCCTTATCAGAACTGGGACTGGAGCGGAAGATTTAAATCCTGGGGCAAGGTTAAAAATTTTGACGCGATAGAAGTCTGGAACGGAGAACCACCGCATAGTTTAACAACCAATGAATACGACACAAACCAGATAAATATAAATTCATGGGCGGTACATACCTGGTTTGAATATTTAAAAGCAGGGAATAAGTTACCGGGTATAGCCGGTTCTGACTGTCATGATATTTCAGGAATAAACGCATATCCGAAAGGAGAATTCTATTGGACGGATACACCGGGAAATCCACGTACTTATTCACATGCAGGTATCCTTTCAGATAAGAATATTAAAGAATCATTAGTGAATGGGAATCTTTTTCTTACATCAAATTTTGGACCTCTCTTATTAGTGACAGTTAACAATAAAATTCCAGGGGAAGTAGTAAAAGTTTCTAAAGACGGAACATTTAAAATAAATGTGGAGGTGCTTGCAAATCAAAAATTATTAAAGACTGAGGATGGAGTCAGGGTTATTTTCAACGGAAAAATGATACAAAAATTGCCGACCGATTCAACTTACACCTTTTCTAAAACCATTTCATTAGTGACCAAAGAAGACGGCTGGCTTATTTGCGAAGTATTCGGACAATGGCCTATGTATTCAATTACAAATCCGATCTATATTGATTATCCGCCCTATGGGGATAATTTTAATACTACCTGGACTGATCCGGTAGATGCCGAAAAATGGAATCAATTTCTGGAACATCCGAATATAAATTTACCGGATGGGCCAACCAGTTGGAAAAATACATTTGATTCAATTAGAAACGAAATTAAATAAACAGTTCTATTTTGGTAATTAATTTAAATCATAAAGGAGTTCTTATGAACAAACAATTTCTGAGTCTCATAACAGTATTTTTGCTATTTGGATTAAATAGCTTCCTTTTTGCACAGGGAAATGGGGATAAGGAGAAGGAAGTACTTACTACTTCAGAGCTTTCTCAAAAAACAAATGCACAGGATATGTCAGATGCAATTAAAACCGTGCCCGGAATTTATATAAGAGACGGCTTGGTTAATATCAGAGATGCAACTTCAAATCAGGTATTAATATTAATTGACGGGCAAAGAATGAATAGCGCGCAAAGCGGCTATTTCGATGCTACTTCCATTCCCATCGATCAGATTGAAAAAGTTGAAGTATTACGGGGCGGTAACTCTGCTCGTTATGGGGCTGATGCAATCGGAGGGGTGGTAAATTTTGTAACGAAAAAAGCAACAGAAAAATCAAAAATGGATCTTGGTGTAAGGGCATCGGATGGCTCATTCAACACTCAATTCTATAATATTTATACTTCAAACTCAATTAAAGATTTTAATTATTATTTATCTTATAAAAGAGCACAAACCGACGGCAATTTCAAGTATAAAGAAATTGACGGCACAGAAAACACAAGAAATAATAATTATAATAAAGCTGATGACTATTCATTTAAAGTGGGATACAATAATCTTATTCCTGAATCACAATTGTTGTTGTCTTCACAAATTACATCATCAAAAACCGGAACACCCGGAAGTGTTGCCGGTGTTGTGGAATATCCTATTATTACACCAAACGCTAATACAAGACTGGATAATATGATCTATGATCTGAGTTATAATCAGAAGAATATTTTTAGCAATGCGGATTTAGCAGCAGATGCTTATTATCATATGTTTAGAACCAGGTATAACGATCCGGATTCTTATGGCGGACCGACAGCAACAGACCAGAAAAGCAGTGCTTATGGATTAGATTTTACTCAAAATTATACTGTGTCCGAGTTAATTGCCCTAACATACGGCTATGTTTATCTGCATGACCATGCTCAAAGCACTGATATCGGAGTTAAAGACAGAAATACTCATAGTGCCCATGGAACGGTTAACATCTCTTTTAAAAATGTTGATTTTTTCTTTAGTACCATCTCAATAGTTCCTGCTGTACGATTTGATGCACCCTCCGATTTTGATAAAGTCTTTAGTCCTAAGTTATCTCTGTCATTGACCAACAACAGTGAGTATGCATTAAGTTTTGACGCTAATGTAAGCAGATCTTACAGAGCTCCGACATTTAACGATTTGTACTGGCCGGAAGACGCTTATACTGCGGGCAATCCGAATTTAAAACCTGAAAACGGAACAAGCTATGAAATTGGATATGGATTAACATTACCATTTCTAAATAAAACATTACTTAAAATGAATTACTTTTCCAACAAAATGAACGATCTTATTATATGGGCTCCAAGGGCTGATTTTAAATGGACTCCGACGAACGTTTCAGAATCACAAACTTCCGGTTTAGAGACTTCAATTGGAACAAAATTCTTTTCGGATAATGTCAGTTTGGAAGTCAACCATACTTATATGGATGCCCGCGATAAGAGTACCGGCCCAAGTTATAATAAACTTTTGATATATCGTCCATATCATAAACTGGATATTAATGCGGGTGTTACTATTGATATGGTGAATGTAGGTGTCAATTATCAATATATGAGCCAAAGATTTGTTGATGTTCTAAATACAGGCTTCCTGGGTGATGTGAGTCTGTGGAATGCAAATATAAGTGTAAACCCAACAATAATCGGCCTTAAATGGATAGCAAGGTTAGACTTCAACAACATTTTCAATAAGAATTACCGTTTGAGCGATGGATACCCGATGCAAGGCAGTTCAATCCTAATGACAATTGGATTTAACCTGCTGTAACCGGATGTATTAATTTATTCAGATACGCCGGTTAAACAACCGGCGTATCTGGCTGTTTTCCGGATTCAAATAACAATTTAATAAGTGAGGAATGGGAAGTGAAAATAAATATTTTACGATTCGCCCTTATAACCCTGGCTGTTTTAATGATCGGGCCACTATATGCACAAGATCAGAGTACTATTTCGGGAGTGGTTAAGGATGAAAGAACCGGGGAAGCCATTTCAGGCGCCTTTGTTTATCTGAAAGGAACACATATCGGAGTCGCAGCCGGTGAAAATGGTAATTACACTTTCTCTAAGGTCCCGGGCGGAAAGTGGATGCTTGTTTGCAGCCGGCTTAATTATATTAAAGTCGAAAAAGAGATTGTTGTAGCCGAAAAGACGGATTACACGTACAATTTTAATTTAACACCAGATGATCTAACATTTTCAGAAGTAGTAATAACGGCTACACGTAACGAGGAACTGATTACTTCTATTCCGGTGGCAACAGATGTTTTGACTTCAGCAGATATTGAAGAAACTAATGCTAAGAATCTGGGTGAAGCTCTGCAAAATGTCGGCGATTCTTTCATTAAAAATTATGGAGGTGTCGGATCACTTGAAACAGTTTCATTGAGAGGTTCAACCGATGCCCAGGTTCTAATATTGATTGACGGGCAGAGATTGAATAATGCACAGCAAGGTTCAGTAGACCTAAGTTCAATTCCCACAAATGCAATTGAGAGAATAGAAGTAGTTAAGGGGGGAAATGCAGCAATGTACGGTAGCGATGCTATTGGCGGAGTTATTAATATTATTACCAAATCGATGGCCAGAAAGAATGATCTGGATATTTCTGTCAACGGTCTGTACGGAACATATAATACCCGTATTGGTGATATCTCTGTGGCACAGGGAATAGGTAATTTCGATTATTACCTTTCATACAACAGAACGCAGACTGATGGAAATTACCTTTATACAGATGCTGCGGGAAATCAGGTAAACTTTAAGAACACTGATACAAAATCCGACAACGTATTTTTTAAAGCGGGTTATTTATTCAGTGATAACTCACATTTATCAATTTTTCACAAATATTACCACGCTAATAATGGGTCCCCGGGTTCAACTGATTTTCCGAACTATACCGCAAGGGATAAATATAATAACAACCATACCAGTATAAGTTATGAAGGATTATCTGCAGGACCTTTTGCATTTAATTTCAATGCATATTACATGAACCAGGAGCAGCATTATATCAACCCAGAGGCATGGGATGGGACAGAAGAAGATGTCTACTATACTAAAGCTCTCGGATTTTTAGCCCAGGCATTTACTGATTTAAATCAATTTGGGCTTCTATCATACGGGTATGAATTCAGGCAGGATAGACTGAACAGCGGATACTATGTTAATGGTCAAACTCAGCCATTCATGGGTGATCATCAAAGAAACGTAAATAGTGTCTATTTTCAGGATGACTGGAAATATGATTTAACTAATATCTGGATATTAAATCTGGTTCCGGCTGTACGGCTTGATAATTACCCGGAAGCGTCAGTTGGTTCTCAAATTTCACCCAAAATCGGCATCAACATAAGTCATGATGAAAATTGGCGCGGTTCGATAAGGGGAAATGTAGGAAGAGTATACAGAGCGCCAACATATGAAGACCTGTACTGGCCTGAAGATTCATTTACAAAAGGAAATCCGAATTTAAAACCAGAGAAAGGGATGACTTATGATTTCGGTTTTATTGTTCAGTTTAAGGCATTCGGAAGCTGGAGTGTGGAATCCACATATTTTGCAAATATGCTGGATGATTTAATAATGTGGGCTCCGGGCGCGATCAAATGGATGCCGACAAACATAGATAAAGCAAAAATTACCGGCCTTGAATCAAAAGTTGAATGGCACATTTTCGATAATTTAGTTAATCTGCATGCTTCATATACAAACATGAGCGCTAAAGATAATGGCTCCGATCCAACAACAGCAGGAAAATATTTAATTTACCGCCCAACAGATCAATATAACCTTGGTCTTAATCTTAAGTATGGAATCGGTTCGTTTAATGTTTTCTACAATTTCGTTGGTAAAAGATTTCACGATACTCAAAATACGATCGAACTCTCCGGTTATAACTTAGTTAATGCAAATATCGGCGTAACACCGAAATTATTTGGTGTAACCATGAGTTTAAGATTAGAAGGGAATAATCTTGGTAATAAGGAAATTCAAATAACTCAGGGAACACCAATACCGGGAAGAGAAATAAGATTTTCAATCGGATTTGGCGGATCAGTGAGTGGTCTAAATTAATATTACATAATTGAGCTAAAGGAATTTGTTATGGGAAATGATTATATAGTAAGAGATATTAACCTGGCCTCTAAAGGAAAACAATCAATAGAATGGGTATCCAAATGGATGCCCGTTCTGGATGATTTTTATTTTAAATATAAATCAGAAAATATTTTTGAAAATAAAAAGATTGCTTTATGCATCCATCTTGAAGCAAAGACAGCATATTTAGCCTTAACAATAAAAAAACTTGGTGCTGAAGTATGGGTAACAAGCAGCAATACTTTGTCAACAAAAGATGAAGTTGCGGCAGCATTAGCTGTAAATGGAGTTCATGTTTATGCCAAACACGCGGCCAGCCGCGAGGAGTATTGGTCATATCTGGAAACAATTCTAAAAAATAATATGGATGTCGCTGTTGATGACGGAGGCGATATTTGTGAATATTTACATGAACATCCCGAATACGGTAAAAATTTAAAAGGGATTTGTGAAGAGACAACTACTGGTGTAAACCGTCTTAAAGAATTGGATAAAACAGGTAAACTAAAATATCCGGCAATTGCTATTAACGATGCAAAATCGAAACATCTTTTTGATAACCGTTTCGGGACAGGCCAATCAACATGGACAGCTATAACACAATTGACAAACATGAATATTGCCGGTAAAACAGTTGTAGTTGCCGGTTATGGTTTTGTAGGCAACGGTGTCGCTGAAAGGGCTGACGGAATGGGTGCAGAAGTTATTGTTACAGAGATTGATCCCTGGAAAGCTCTCGAAGCAAGAATGGATGGACATCGTGTTATGGCTATGGCTGATGCCGCCTCTATCGGCGATTTTTTTGTTACAACAACGGGATGCAAAAGCATAATCCGTATGGAACATATTCAGAAAATGAAAAACGGTGCGTTCCTTTCGAACGCAGGACATTTCGATTTTGAAATTGATATTTGTGCTTTAAAAAAATCCGCCCTCTCACATTTCGTCGTACGCGATGAGGTTGAAGAATACACGCTCGAAAATGGAAAGAAAGTATATGTCCTGGCCAGTGGCGGAATAATTAATATTGCCGGAGGATTGGGGCACCCGGTAGATATTATGGATATGTCTTTCTCAGTCCAGCTGGGCTGTATACATTACTTTCTTTCATGCGGTAAACTTGAATCAAAACTTTATAAAGTCCCGGAGGAAATTGACCGGATGGTTACCGAAGAGAAATTGAAGGCTGAAGGAATTACCATTGACACATAACTAATTTAAGAGTCCGGTTTTAATCTTATGAAAACAATCCCTGAAGTAATTCAAAGAATGCCTAAAGTCGAGATTCACATTCATCTTGAAGGAGCATTTACTTTTGAATTCCTATTTGATCTAATTCAAAAATATGGCGGTAACCCTGAAATTAATGACCTTACAGACCTGCATAATAAATTTATCTTCAAAAATTTCAACCATTTTATAGAAACATGGTATTGGAAAAACAATTATTTCCGGACCGCAGAAGATTTTGAAGAATCAACATATCAAACTATAAAAAACCTGTCTCTTCAAAACGTAATATACACAGAAGTTTTTTTCTCACCGTGGGATTTTGTACGGGACAAATTAAAACTTGAGTCAATTGTGGATGGGACAATCTCGGGAATAAGAAGAGCGGAAAAAGATTATTCTATTAAATGCAATTTGATCGCTGATATAGTCCGTGATCATGGATCTGAATCTTCTTTGCAACGGTTAAATCAGATTACTCCATACCTTGATAAAGGAATTGTGGGTATTGGATTAGGAGGAAATGAAAGAGCTTTTCCAACTCACCTTTTTAAAGAAGTTTTCCTCGAGGCCGAAAGAAGAGGATTCAGAACAACAGTACATGCTGGTGAAGCCGAAGGCCCGGAATCAATTTGGCAGGCATTAAACGAACTTAAGGCTGAAAGGATTGGCCATGGAGTACGTTCTGTTGAGGATCCGTTATTAGTAGACTATATAATTAAAAACCAAATTCCACTTGAAGTTTGTATAACAAGTAATCTAAAAACCAGGGTGTTTGCTTCACTAAATGATCATCCATTTGATTTTCTGTTTAGAAATGGGGCAAAAGTTACAGTAAACTCTGATGATCCGTCAATGTTCGGTTCTAACATTACAGATGAGTTATTTCTTTTGTATCAACAATTAAATTATAGCACTAAAGAACTAAAACAGCTTACAAAGAATGCTATAGATGTAAGTTTTATGCAGCAGGAAGAAAAAATAATGTATAATAATATTATCGATAATTATCCCAATACCAACAGTCACCCGGAAGATAGGATATCCAATACTGGCGGCTCCTTTTGCAATTCTTGAACGTGCAATAAATTTCATGGAAGATTCAGGTCAATCTTTCGAGTACGCACTTGCTGTCACAAGAGCAGGAAACTTATTCAACCAGGGACTCAGTAATCTATAATAAATAGCTCCTTAGTAACAGGCTCGAAACAATCTTGCGGTCATTCAGGGCTTCCTGGGCAACAACGCTGTAAAAATCAGTGCGGTTCTTCATTTCCCTGAATATAGTAGTAATGTAGACTTTTAACTTCTCTTTTGCCGTACTTACATCAGCTATAGCTTCCCGGCTTATTTGCCAGAAGTATCTGTTTCTTAACTGTTTCGTCTTTTTCTGATATAGTCATTTCGAATATTTTCGTACATGTATAAATATTCCCGACCAATTTGTCAAACCCTATTATTCTGTCATTCTGAGCATAGCGAAGAATCTGTGCTATTCCCCCTCTTAGGAAAGGGGGGTAGGGGGTTGTTTTCTCAATGAATGCAGGAAGGATCCAATGATATATAAAGAAGCGGCATTATTAGTGCCGCTTCTTTATTAAACAATTATCCCTATGAAGGTTTAATTGGTGC
>Ga0182027_10002531_pt1 | contig 29534 bp, 28 predicted proteins | sample 712E1DmetaG_FD_121300 | JGI IMG/M metagenome (GOLD analysis project Ga0182027, IMG submission 121300) | Permafrost microbial communities from Stordalen Mire, Sweden - 712E1D metaG (Illumina Assembly) | ecosystem: Environmental > Terrestrial > Soil > Wetlands > Permafrost | place: Sweden...
GGCTTGCGCGCCCTGGAAAAAGCCGAGCAGGCGGCCGCCCTGGACATTCCCGATTTGGATCGCAAGCTTCTCGCCGGAGTGCGCAGCCCGGCCCGGCCGTTGACCGATGCTGATTTCGACCGCATCCGCACCCGCACCCGCCGCAAGCTCAAGGAACTTGAAGCCGCTTAAAATCATCCGCTCGGAAGAAACGATCCGGGACGTGGCGGACATTCATCTGTTCATTGCGATGAGCAATCCCGCCGCTGCCGACCGGTTTTTGGACGCCTTGTTTTTGAGCTTTCGCACGCTGGCGCAATGGCCGGAAGTTGGCCCGCGTTATCAATCCAACCGTGCCGAGCTTTCCGAAATGCGCTTCTGGCCCGTGCGCCGCTTCACGAATTATCTGATTTTTTACCGGGTGACGGGCAGGCCGCGCCGCCTGCACATCATCCGCGTCCTCCACGGCGCGCGGGATGTTCCGCAAGTGCTGGGATGAAAATCAGCTTGAGATTTTCAAGCAGCGCCGTAGGCGCGTAATCTTTGTAGAAATCCAACCCAAACTATTTCAAACTCCGTCAGGAGCGGTATATTCCGACAAGACGCAGAAGATGTCGCTCCTGACGGAGCTCGGGATTCTTGTGGAACGGAAACTATATATATGCCGCGCCTACGGCGCTCCAATATCGCGTGATGAAGCCGAAAGCCAACATCCCTGTGCCGGAATACAAGCAGGCCGTGGAGATTAAAACAGAAACCTATTTAGATTTCTTTGACTCTCTTAACGGATCCTTGATAAAAAGCACAAAACCGTTAAGGAAGCCGTCGTCAGACACATCATTTATGCCGTTTCCGATATGATTGTTTGAACCGGAAATCACGCTATGGTTGGATTTATATTCCAGATAATTTTTGAATTCAGGAAATTCCGCAAAATCCGATAACGTCCCTGCATGTTTCTGCGATAAAAAAGCTGTGACAGAAGGAGCGCCAGAATCAACCTGTTCTAGTACCTCGGGATTTATCTGCGCCAACAAAGTTCGAATATGTTGTCTTAAATTCTTTTGTATTTCCAATTTCGGATCAGGATTAATTGTAACGTCTCCGCCAATCTGAACAGAGCCGGGGCTGTTAACAGATGTTTGAATTATTTTCTTCGCCGGCGGGGTTAGATTCTGATCTTTTGAAATTATCCACACGACGAAAGTGATAATTGTTAAAATGGAAGCAATAACTCCAAGTTTATTCCAAACATTCAAACGTTGGTATCGTTGAAAAAGAGTCATGTTGCTTAATCCCTGAAATTCACAAACTGCACGGCCACGGGAAGTTCCTTCGCGCGCACGGCGGCGATGACGGCCTGCAATTCATCCCGGCTCTTGCCGTTGACACGCACCTCGTCGCCCTGAATCTGCGTGGTGACCTTGAATTTGCCGTCGCGGATGAAACCGGTGATTTGCTTGGCGACGGTGGCTTCAATGCCCTGCTTGATCTTGATGCTCTGCCGCGCGTGACCGAGCGGCGAAATGTCCGGCTCGCATTGCTCCACGCTTTTCAAACTGATGCCGCGTTTGGCCAGCCGGCCGATGACAATTTCGTTGAGCGTGGTGACCTTGAACTGGTCGGCGGCGGTGAGTTTGATCTCGGTTTTTTCCAGCACAATTTCCCACTTGCTGCTTTTGAAGTCGAAGCGGTTGGCCAGTTCCTTTTTGGCCTGGTTGACGGCGTTTTCGATTTCCATCGAGTTGACCTGCGAAACAATGTCGAATGAAGGCATGCCACAGCGTAAAAGGGCCGCCGGGAAAGAAAAGCGAATTTGCCAATGGCTGGAGTTCAATCCCGCCGGGCCGGATAGTCCCGCAAGCCGCAAGCTGAAGCTTGAACTCCAACCCCGCGCAATTTGCGGATTGAACCATTCCGTGATTTTTGCCAGTGTGCCGCCGAATCAGTCCGTTTGGGCGAATTGTCAAATGAGCGAAATCAAATCCAACGCCGACGTTGAGCCGTGTCTATCGGTTGTCATGCCGGTCTATAACGAAGCGGCGACCGTGGCCGAAGTCATCAAGGTCGTGCTGGCGCAGCGTCCGGTGCAACAATTGATTGTGGTGGATGACGCTTCCACGGACGGCACCTGGGAAAAATTGCAGTCGGCCACGGGCGGCGATGCGCGGGTCACCCTGGTGCGGCATGACAAAAATCAGGGCAAGGGTGCGGCGTTGCGCACGGGGTTCACCCGGGCCACCGCGCACGTCGTGATGATCCAAGATGCCGATTTGGAATACGATCCGACGGAATATCACCGGCTGCTTGTCCCGATTTTGTCCGGCAAGGCGGATGTCGTGTTTGGCTCGCGGTTTCTGGGCGCCGGGGCGCATCGCGTGTTGTATTACTGGCACTCGGTGGGCAACACTCTGCTGACCACTTTTTCCAACATGGCCACCGATCTCAACCTGTCGGACATGGAAACCTGCTACAAAGTTTTCCGGCGGGAAGTCGTTCAAAAGATCAAAATTGAAGAGGACCGTTTTGGTTTCGAGCCGGAAATCACGGCCAAGGTGGCGGCCTTGAAAGTGCGTATTTATGAAGTGGCCATTTCTTATTACGGACGCACCTATGCCGAAGGCAAAAAAATCGGCTGGCGCGACGGTTTCCGAGCCTTGTGGTGCATTTTCAAATACAATTTTTTATCCTGATCATAGGTTAAACCCGATAATATCCGGCGACATCCGTTCCGGACCCGGTTAAAATCAAACCATCATGCCAACGGCCATTTTAATCTGGATTTGGTTTTGTGCGTATCTCAATTGCGCCGGCTGGACGCTGTCCGCGTTGCATCAATTGAACGCCGCCGGTTACACGGTCGCGCTCCTGATTGGCTTCGGTGCATTGGTAGCCTGGCGGAAACAAACTTCCGAACGGATTTTTCCGCAAATTTACTGGAGAAGATTGAACCGCCGTTTTCGCCGGCCATTACCGCTCGCATTTTTGGCTTTGGCGGCGATGGCCTGTCTGGGGGGTGTTTTGTATGCGCCGAGCAATTACGATGCACTGGCGTACCGTCTGCCCAGGATTTTGCACTGGCTGGCTGCGGGCCAATGGCACTGGATTCACACCATATACCCCCGACTCAACCAGCGTTGTTGCGGCGTCGAATGGGTTTCCGCGCCGTTCCTTGTGCTGTTGAAGACCGACCGGCTGCTGTTTCTAATCAACGTGGTTTCTTTTCTGCTGCTACCGGGACTGGTGTTCGGCGTGTTTACGCGGCTGGGCGTGCGGCGGCGCGTGGCGTGGCACTGGATGTGGCTGGTGCCGACGGGTTATTGTTTTGTGTTGCAGGCCGGCAGCATTGGCAGCGATTTATTTGGCACGGTTTTTGTGCTCGCCGCGATGGACTTTGCCTTGCGGGGAAAAGTTTCCGGATCGGCGCGGGATTTTTTTGCGTCCGCGCTCGCGGCGGCGTTGATGACCAGCGCCAAACCCAGCAATCTGCCGTTGCTGCTGCCATGGGCAGCGGCCATGCTGCCCTCGACGCGTTTGATTTTGCGCTGGCCGATGCGGACGGCGGCAGTGGGGATCGTCGCGCTGGCAGCTTCGTTTCTGCCCACGGCGGCACTCAACTGGCATTACTGCGGGGACTGGACGGGCTTGAAAGTGGAGACGGGTGGCGGGGCGCACGCCCCGTTTTTTTTGACCGGCGTCAATACGTTCCTGCTGGGCATCCAGAATTTCAACCTGCCGGTTTTCCCCTTCAACGGCTGGTGGCATGAATTTTTTGTGCGGCATCTGCCATCTGCTTTAGCGGCACGGCTGGATCAAATCATGGAGGTGGGGTTGCGGACGTTTGACTTGGACATGTTGCAAATTGAGGAGCATGCGGGCCTGGGTTTTGGTGTTTGCGCTCTGCTTCTGGCCAGTTTTGTTGCGGCCCGGTTCGCGGAGCCGGAGCATTCCCGCCGGCGCCCGTCCGTCTGGCTGCTGGCCGTGCGCTGGTTGCCGGTCGTTTCGCTGCTGGCATTGATGTCGCAATCAAATTTGGCCGCCATCAGCCGCGAAATCGCGCCTTATTATTCCCTGTTGTTGCCACAGTTTCTGACGAGCGCCGGGCACGAACAACTCGTGATGCGGCGCTGGTGGCGCAGGCTAGCCTTCGTGGTCTTTATCCTTGCAGCCATGCTGCTAATCGTTTCGCCGGCCCGCCCGTTGTTTCCGGTTGGGGTGTTTTTGGGAAAAGTGCATGCGGCGGCGGCACAACATCCGGTGCTGAAGCGCGTGGAAACGGTCTATTCGGTTTATCGCAATCGTTCCGACGGTTTCGCGCCGGTGCGCGCCGGGTTGCCCCCGGAGGTGAAAATTTTGGGATTGATTGCCTATGATGATCCGGAAACTTCCTTGTGGCGGCCGTTTGGCTCGCGGCGCATTGAGCACGTTTGCCCGCCAGATACGGCGGCAGACTTGAAGCGGCGGGGCATGGAATATGTTCTTGTGCAGGAAGAGGTGTTGAAGGTCTGGTTCAAATGTTCGCTGGATGACTGGCTCGGGCAGATGAATGCCCAGGTCGTTCAAAAAATTCCACTCAGCCTGCGCGCTTCAAAAGGTGCGTTGGATTGGTATTTGGTCCGGTTGCGATAAATAATAATACCCAGGCTTGCCAGATGGCCGGGCGTTCAAGCCGGCTTGATTCATGGCCGGCTCTGTTGAACTCAGCATCGTCATGCATGCCTGAACGAGGCGGAAACCCTTGCCCGGTGCAACGAAAAGGCGAAGCTGGGATCCAACGCTCCGGTTTGCGCGGCGAAATCGTCATTGCCGGCAAGGGAAAAGGGCGCGGCAGTGCTTTGTCCGGCGGCATTCGCGGCGCGGGAACCGTCCATCCCCTGTTCCGGCAGGGAGCTACGCCCTCCCGATATGCCGGGGATGGACAAAACCAGAACAATATACCAGCATGAATCCAGGCCCAGACCAACTCTCGATGGCTTGCAAAGTTGAGTCCGGTGTATAATAATTGTTTTCCAAATAATGACCAGGCTCGACAACCTCTGAAAGTATAGACATATCAATGTTATGATGACTTGGCTAAGAGATCGTTCAATAAAAAAACTCCGGCCCGGCACGCCCGAATTCTTTACCGTTCAGAAGACACTTATTCTCAACCGGCCATTGGTCAAACGCTGTTATGATGATTGGTATGCGCGACTGTTGCGCGATGCCGATTCCGTGCCACAAACCGGAGTGAATTTGGAATTGGGCAGTGGCGGAAGTTATTTAAAAGATTTAAGGCCATCCATTGTGAGTTCCGATGTTGTGGAAAATGTCGCTGATCAGGTTATTGACGGACGCAAGCTGCCATTTCCCAATGGTTCCGTTCAGGCAATTTTCTTGACCCATGTGTTCCATCACATCCCGGAAATAGACGCATTCCTTCAAGAGGCCCAGCGAACTTTGGTTCCGGGCGGTGTCATTTCAATGATCGAAGTGGCACATACGCCATTCGCGAGATTCTTCTTCAAGAATATTCATCACGAACCTTATGATGACAAATGCCGCGAGTGGTCCTTTGCGCAAAACGATTCCATGATGGATTGCAATCAGGCGCTGTCATGGATGGTCTTTGTGCGTGACCGGGCTGAATTTGAAAGGCGCTATCCGATGCTGAAAATAGAAAGTTTTGCCCTTATCCCATGGTTTACTTATTTTATATCAGGCGGCGTCACCTCGCCCTATCTGATTCCAAATTTTATGAACGGATTTTTAATCGGCCTTGAAAATCTTCTCAAGCCGTTCGCTCCAATTTTCTCGCTTCATTGGCACATTTGCGTGCGAAAAAAAACAGCGCCAAACCCGCCAAACGACAGCGGCTCCAAATAAATTCACGCCATGTCCGAACCCGTCGAACTGACCATCCTGATGCCGTGCCTGAACGAGGCGGAAACGCTCGCGCGCTGCATCGAAAAAGCCAGGCTCGGCCTCCAACGCTCCGGCGTGAGTGGTGAAATTGTCGTGGCGGACAACGGCAGCACGGATGGTTCGCAGGCCATCGCGGAGAAACTTGGCGCTCGGGTGGTGTCAGTGCAGGAAAAAGGCTACGGCAGTGCGTTGCGCGGCGGAGTCAACGCCGCGCTGGGCCGATGGATTCTCATGGGTGACGCCGATGACAGCTATGATTTTTCCGAAGCCGGCCGGTTCGTGGAAAAGTTCCGGGAAGGGTTTGATCTGGTCATGGGTTGCCGCCTGCCGTCCGGCGGCGGAAAGATCATGCCCGGCGCCATGCCCTGGAAAAACCGCTGGCTGGGCAATCCGGTTTTGTCGTTCATCGGCCAGCTTTTTTTTAAATGTCCGGCGCGTGATTTTCACTGCGGCTTGCGGGGGTTCACCAAGGCCGCGTTTGAGAAAATGGATTTGCAGACCACCGGCATGGAATTCGCATCCGAAATGGTCATCAAAGCCACGCTCAAACAGATCAAGATTACCGAAGTTCCCATCACGTTGCATAAGGACGGGCGCTCGCGTCCGCCGCACTTGAAACCGTGGCGCGATGGCTGGCGGCATCTGCGTTTCATGCTGATTTATTCACCGCGCTGGCTGTTTCTGATGCCGGGATTGTTGTTCTCGGCGGTGGGGATCATTCTGGCTGCCGCCCTTTCGTTCAATAACATCAGTATTGGCAGCATTGAACTGACCGTCGGAACGCTCGCGATGGCGTGCATGGCGATCGTGGTCGGTTTTCAGCTCGTGGCGTTCGCTTTTTACACCAAGGTTTTTGCCATTGCGGAAGGATTGTTGCCGGAGGATCCGAAGCTGGCGCGTGTCTTCAAGGTTTTCGCGCTCGAAAAAGGAATCATCACCGGTCTGTTGATGTTGTTCGCGGGCGGCGCCCTGTTTCTGTATGCGCTGTGGATCTGGAAGCGGGCCCACTACGGCGTGCTGCCTTCCATGGAGGATAATCTGCGGCGGCTGATACCAGCGACAACACTCATGATTCTCGGCGTTCAAGCCATTTTCTCCAGTTTCTTCATGAGCGTGCTCGGCTTGAAAACCGTCTCGCGCAAACCGCCAACGCTGCCAGGTGGCTAGAACTGCGGCGGCCGGCAGACCAGCCCGGCGGCGGCGTTGGGCGTGAAATCCGGCCGGGGATTTTGATGCATGAAACTCACCAGGCTGTCGCTGCGGATATTCAACCGCCCGCCGCCGGCTGCGCCCGAATGCAGCGGCTGAAGATGATCAGGATCAATTCCTTTGGTGCCGTCATCCGAATCTCGACCCATCGGATGTTGCCTGACATCAGCTAATTCTTGATCTGCTTGAAAATGACCATAGCATGGCCGGGCACAACGTCGCAAAACCATGAGCCGCCTGAAGAATTTTACCCGCAACCTCGCGACCGGTTATCTCCAGTTGGGAGTCAATGTGATTTACTCCCTGGTTTCCATCCCGTTGATTTTGCACTGGCTGCCCCGGGCGGAGTTTGGCCTTTGGGTCACGCTGGTCCAGCTCTTGGGCTACCTTGGCCTGGTTGACCTGGGGATGACGGCGGCGGTGGGCCGGCTGCTCGTGGACCACAAGGATCAACGCAGCGCGGAGACTTACGGATCGATGGTCAAGACGGCCGGCGTGGTGAGCCTGGTGCAGGGCGGGATCATCCTGGCCATCATCACGCTGGGTTCCCCGCTGCTGGCCGCGATGATGAAAATTCCGGCGGAATATCAACCGGCGTTTATCATCCTGATGCGGATGCAGGGGGTCATTGTGGCCTGGAACTTTTGCCAGCGGCCGCTCAGCCTGATGTTATATGCCCATCAGCGGATGGACATTATCTCATACAACGAAATATTCAATCTGCTTGCGTCATTGGGACTGCTTTTGCTTTTTCTGACGCGCGGCTGCGGCATTTTTTCGTTCGTGTATGCCAATGCTGTCACGGCGCTGATGGCTCCGGTTTATCTTTTTTGGAATTGTCGGAGACTCGGCTTTCTCCCGCGGAAAGGGGAATGGGGGAAGGTCACCTGGACCGTATTCAAGGAAGTCTTTGGTTTTGGAAAGGATGTCTTTTTAATGAGTTTGGGTTCACAGTTGCAGATGGCCAGCCAAACCATCGTGGTGTCGCGCGCCTTGGGGTTGGAACAGGCCGTCGTGTGGTCGGTCGGAACCAAGATGTTCAACCTGATTGTGATACTGATGGGGCGTCCCTTTGGCGCCGCCATCCCCGTCTTGTATGAGATTTATGCCCGCAACGAAATGGACCGTTTGAAGGCCCGGTTCAAGGGAATCGTGGTGTTGACCGCCAGTCTGGGGGCTTTTCTTGGGATTTCGTTCGCGCTCTGCAACAGCCTTTTCATCAATTGTTGGGTCGGCGGAAAAATTGCCTGGTCCCCGCTGAACGACGTTCTGTTGGGTTTCTGGTTGTTCCTGCTCTCCCTCGCAACGACCCACGTCAATTTGGTCAACGTGACAAAAAAAATCGGCGGAATGCGCTATGTCTTGTTCATGGAGGGATGCGGTTTCATCCTGCTGGCCATGTTTTTCGGGTGTCGCTGGGGGATTCCGGGAATGGTGGCCACCTCGATCGTTTGCACGCTGGCATTTTGTTATCAATACAGTTTGCGCCGCAGCCGGGAAGTTTTCCATTGCAGCTTCGCGGAACTGGCCTTCGAATGGGTCGGCCCAAGCTTGAAGCTGGCGGGGGTGTTCGCTGCCGTCGCGGTGGTGGTTTCGTTGCTGGACATTGGCTTGCCGACTCTCTGGCGGTTGGTCATTCACGCAGCTGTGGCGGGACTTGTTGGCGGGATCCTGTTTCTCCGGCTGGGTTTTCCGGAGGAAATGATCCGTGAAGCCGGAGCACGGTTGCCCCGCCCGGCAGCAAGAATTTTGGAAGCCATCGTTCACTAATTGCCCCTTGATTTTCAGCGGAAACAGAATTGTAAAAGCTGGTCCATCAACGGGCGGCCAAACTTTCCAAATTGTCATTGCCGCAGTTGCCGGGAGAAGGTAGTAGAGACATGAAAATGTCCATTGACTACGATCATTCCCGCAATCTCCACTCCGTCTCGGGGCCGCGCGCTGCCTTCCCAAAGATATTTGCCCGGCAGATGCCGCAAAGCCTGCTGGATGCAGGCTGTGGTTTGGGAACCTGGCTTAAGGCAGCCCAGGAATTTGGGGTGAAGGAGGTTTTTGGCGTTGATGGAGTGGCCGTGGGGACGGAGCGATTATTGGTTTCTCCATCCCTGGTCCGGATGCAGGATTTCACCCAGCCATGGAATCTCGGAAGAAAGTTCGATGTCGTTTTGTGTTTGGAAGTGGCCGAACATCTGGATGAGAAATTTGCCGGGAACCTGATCGAGGCGCTCACCACCCATGCCGACTGGGTGGTTTTTGGCGCCGCTGGCATGGAGCAAACGGGACAGCACCATGTGAATTGCCAATGGCCGGCCTATTGGCAAAAACTGTTTAATGAACACGGCTTTGTCTGCGCGGATGACATCCGCTGGTTGATTTGGGACGATGAGCGAATCGAACCCTGGTATCGGCAAAACATCTTCACTGCCCGCCGGAATCCGCTTCAGGCTGGAAAAGAGCCGAGGATTGCCCCGGTGGTTCATCCCGCCATCATGCAGATTATGATTCAAGAAGAATTTCCGAGGAATATAGAACGAATCGCCCGGGGCGGACTGCCCATTAAATGGTATTTGAGTTCCTTCCCGAAAGTCCTCTTGAAAAAGGTGGCATCCAAGTTCAAATAAACCGCTTCACTGTCATGCAATGTTCCGTCATCCTCTGCACGCATAATCCGCGGGAAGACTACCTGCGCCGTGCGCTGGAGGGATTGCGCGCACAAACCCTGCCGCTGGCGCAGTGGGAATTGCTTCTCATTGATAACGCATCGCAGTCTCCCTTGGCCGGCAGGTTCGATCTTTCCTGGCATCCGAATGCGCGGCTTGTCCGGGAAGAGGATCTGGGTCTTGCTCCTGCGCGTCTGCGCGGCATCAAGGAATCCCAGGCGGAACTACTGGTCTTTGTGGATGACGACAATGTGCTGGCAGGCGATTATCTGGAGCAGGCACTGGTAGTTGGAGAACAATGGCCGTTCGTCGGAGTCTGGGGCGGCAGTTCAATCCCGGAATATGAGAAACCCCTTCCGGACTGGGTCGGGGATCAAGTATGGCGGTTGACCGTTGTGACTGTGAAAGAGGATGTGTGGAGCAAACTGCGGGAGGGGTTTGCCACGATTCCGGTCGGTGCCGGAATATGCATCCGCCGGCGTGTGGGAACACGCTTCGTGGAATGGTGCCGGATGAATGAGAAAAGCCAGACCTTGGGGCGAAAAGGAACGGCACTCAGTGGTTATGAGGATGTGGACCTGGCGCACTGCGCCATGGACATTGGTATGGGCGCCGGTCGATCCACCCGCCTGCATCTAACGCACTTGATTCCAACTTCCCGCCTCACTTTGGATTATTTTTTGCGGCACGCCGAGGGGGATGCGGCGTCTTCGATGATGTTCCGTGCCATCCGGGGGCTTCCGATCAAGAAACCACCGTCTTCATTCACCGCCAAAATAAAACGGCAGATGTACCGCTGGTTTACCCGCGATCCGGTTGAAATCATTAAAATTCACCAGGCACACATAAAAGGAAGTGAAAGGGGCTGGAAACTGGCCAGGGAATATCTGGAAGCGGGAAAATCCAAAGAGCAGGCATAGCTGCCTTCGCATGGTTTTGGCTGCTTAAAGAACCAGCCGCTCAACCCCCGTTTTTTTTATCGCTCATACTTCAACCCAGGGACAGTCCTTTACCATCGGCCACCGATGTTTCATGCCCCATAAAACCTTGGGATGTTTGAAACAATCGGCAACGGGGATTTCAGGTATTTCCTTTTCACCGATGTTGTTTTTGATGAAGAACGCGTTGTAGCCGGACCGGTTGCAACCGACCAGCCGGTAGCCCTTGCGCCGGCCCAGCTTCACAAAGGCCGGCAACGATGCGCCGCAAAAATTCGGCATTCCATCGGTGGTGGGGTATTGGGAGGCATCAAAGTTGTCTGCGTAGGGCGCAGCCAGGGACTTTTCCGGCCCGATAATATCCTGATACTCCAACACGACCACCCGCGGGTTGATGGCCTCAATCGTCTCCCAAATCCAATAATCAACTCCGTCCATATCCAGGGATAACAAGTCAATCTCCCCCTGGAAGCCGTTTTCGGTCAACAGAGCATTTACATTGTCCTTTTTTATCCAGCTGCAAATGAAGATCGGAGGATAAACAAAGGTCGCCTTGTTTGTTTGATAGAACTCCTTCCCTTGCCGGACCCGTTCGGGATTGCCATCAAACAACAAACCGGTCCATCCATGGTTGATGATCAGATTGGCGGTATTGCATTCCATCCCATCGCCGGCGCAAATCTCGACGCATCGTTTGTTGGTGGCTCCGATGATCGAAAAAATGTAAAGCAAAATGCCATCCTCGTCGGTTTGGGAATAGGCCTGGAATCCAACGTCATTTAAGCGGGGCAAGGCCGCTCCGGAAGCGGCCAGCTGACGGTAGGTCAGGGACAATGCCAGTTGCGAAGCGGCATCGGGGAGCGTGTACTCACGCAAGGCTATGATAACCGGACGATTGAAATATTGTCTCAACCGATTGGCGATCCGCTTTAAAATAGTCATGGCTGACACCCGGGTATTTGAACTTGTTCCCGGCTCGATTGTAAAATCAAAAACGAGATGGAATAAGCCCGCTGCGTTGCGGAATCCAGGCGAACCATTCCGCCGGCGCGCAAAAAAAACTGGCATGGATTTGATTTTCAGCAAAACTCCCTGCCTTATGGACTACAGCGAACTCAAGGCGCTTCTTTTGAACGGGAAGCCGGAGTTTTGGGAACGTCTGGCGGTTTGCACCCGCGAAGCCCTGGAGTTTGACGAGCTTTTTGCGCTCTCCGCGCTGCGCAAGAAAGCGCATGCCCGCCAGCTCTCCCGGCCACATGCCGTCCATGAAAAAATCCGCTTGGCCCTGCTGGGCGGTTACAGCCTTTATCCATTTCATGAACTGCTGGAGCATCTTTGCGAAATGGAGGGATTCCCCTGCGAGTTATGGCTGGGAGACTTCGACAATTACACCTCCGAAATCATGGACGACGCGGGTCGGCTGTATGCCTTCGGGCCGCAGGTGGTCCTGCTGATGCCCTCCGAACACCGCTGCAAATATCCCGGAAAACTCTCCGATCCAAGGGAAAGACAGCAGGCCGAGGCGAAGGCCGTCGTGGATTCGCTGCTGGAACTGGTCAAAAAGGTCCATGAAAAATCGCGAGCCGAAATCATCACCGCCAACTTCATGCTCCCGGCGCGGCACGACCCCGGCGCGTTCCGCTCGCGCACGCTCGGCTCGGACTGGACGTTCCGCAAATGGGTGAACCTGGAGCTGGGCTTGAACGCGCCGCCGTTCCTGCATGTTTGCGACCTGGAATTTCTGGCGAACCGGCTCGGCGGCGTTGCCGCGCGCGATGAGCGTTCGTGGTTCGAAAGCAAGCAGCCGTGCTCGCCCGCGCTGATGGTGGAATTCGCCCGCGAGGCGGCGCATTTGATCGCGTCGCTCAAACGCGCGCCCAAAAAAGTCCTCGTGCTCGACCTCGACAACACGCTCTGGGGCGGCGTGGTGGCGGATGACGGGCTGGAGGGCATCGAGCTGGGCGACACGTCGCCGCGCGGCGAGGCGTTCAAGGCGTTTCAAAAATACATCGGGTCGCTCAAGCAGCGCGGCGTGCTGCTGGCGGTGTGCAGCAAGAACGACCCGGCCAAGGCGGTGGAACCGTTCGAGAAGCATCCCGAAATGGTTTTGCGGATGGAGGACTTTGTTTCCTTCAAGGCCAACTGGGAGCCGAAATCCGACAACGTCCGGCGGATGGCCGCCGAACTCAATCTTGGCCTGGACAGTTTCGTGTTTGTGGATGACAACCCGGCGGAGATTGAGATCGTCAGGCAGTTTGCGCCGGAAGTCACAACGATCCTGCTGGGGCCGGATCCCTCGGAATATGTCGCCCGGTTGCAGGATTGCCGGCTGTTCGAGCCGCGCAGCATCACATCCGAAGATGCCGAACGCACCAACCAGTACCGCTCCGAGGCGCAACGCCAGGCGCTGGAGGCGTCGGTCACAGACATGGACGCGTATCTGGAATCGCTCGCGATGGAGGCGGTCATCAGCGAGTTCACGCCGGTGGACGCGCCGCGCCTGTCGCAGCTCATCAACAAGAGCAACCAGTTCAACCTCACCACGCGCCGCCGCAGCGAGGCGGACGTGCTGGCGGTGATGAACGATTCCGGTTGCATCGGTTTTTCCGTGCGGCTCAAGGACCGTTTAGGCGACCACGGGCTGATTTCCATCGTCATCGGGGAGCGGGCGGGCGACACCATGAAAATTGACACGTGGCTGATGAGCTGCCGCGTGTTGAAACGGCAGGTCGAAGAGGAGGTTCTGAATGAACTTGCGCGGCTGGCGAAAAAGAAGGGCTGCGTCCGGCTCGAGGGTGCCTATCTGCCCACCGCCAGGAACGAGATGGTGCGTGACTTTTATTTGCGCATGGGATTTGCTCTCATCCGCGAAAATGAACAGAGCCGGGAATTTGAATTGAAGCTGGACACATTCCAGTCCATTTCCACCAAAATTAAAATCACGCGCCGCGCCTATGAACCAAGCTGAAGTCATTGCCAGGCTGCAGACCATTTTTGACAACCTGTTTCTGGAGCCGGTGGTTTTGACCCCGGCCATCAGCGCCCAGGACGTGCCGGAATGGGATTCGCTCACGCACATCTCGCTGATGGTGACGGTGGAGAAGGCGTTCGCCGTCCGCTTCCGGGTGGGCGAGGTGGAGACAACGAAGAATGTCGGCGAGTTCGCCGATTTGATTCTCAAGCGGATGCAGGAGCCATGATGCGGCCGGCGTTTTCCTCGACGAAGCAGGCGGCGGCGTTTGCGCTGCTCCTGCTGATTGTGTTGTCACTGCCGGCGGTGGTCGGGGAAGGCTCCCTGCCGCCGCGCGAGCAGTCTTATGCCACTCTCAGCTGGGGCAGCGGTCCTTACCCCTGGGTTCAGCAGCAGTTGTTCGATGAAAAGGGCGACATAGACATCGCATTGGTCGGGTCGTCGCATATCTTGCAATGCGTGGACGCCCGATTATTGCAGGCCAGGCTGGGCGAAAAACTTGGGCGTCCGGCCACGGTGCGGGTGATTGGCTGGGGCGGCGCCGGTTACGACGCGCTTTATTTCATCACCCGGGATTTGCTCAAACATCGCAAGGTGCGCCTGTTGGTTTTCTACAATGAAAACAACGATCCCGGAACGCGAAACAACCAGAGTCCGGCGTGGTTCCGCCTGGCGGACGGGGCGGAAGCGTTACGCGGTTTGCCGCGGTCCGAGCAGGCCTATTTTTATTTCGCCGCGCTGGTGGGCATGCCGCGAAATTTGCTGGCGTTGTTCCGCCCCAACCTGCCGGCGGAGCTGCATGCCGCCACGCCCAATTATTGGGAAGAACACTATCGCTCGGCCAACCTGGCGGACAACCTGGGCTCATCCATGGCGGAACTGGGTTTCGATGCGCGGCCCAAGGCGGATTGCGACCCGACGATTCCGTTCATCCCCTATGCGCCGCTGACGGCCGCCAGCCCGATGGACGCCTGTGTGTATTCAACGGCCACCCAGACTAATTTTCAATTTTCCGCCGAGCCGCTGCCCGTCTGGCAGACGCATTTCGCCCGAAAATTTACGGCACTGGCGCGCGAGCAGGGCTGCCGGCTGGTACTGCTGCACGTTCCCACGGTTGAGGAATCGCATTTGCTGAAAATCCCGGAACGCGCCTTCTGGCTTGAAAACCTTGACGACCGCCTCTTCCTGTTGGGCGTGCCGCCGGTGAAAATGTTCGGTGGGTTGACCGACGATGAGGTTCGCAAACTATATTTCAATCCCGGACATCTGAATAAAAACGGTCAGGCGTATTTCACGTCGCTCATCGGTCCCGCCCTGCTACAGCTATATGAAACCCCATCCAGTCATTGAGCGGCTCATCTTTGCGCTGCTGGTCATCCTGTCATTGGCGGCGCTGTTATTGGTGCTGGTTTCGCCGGCCGACGTTGTCAACACGCACGTGGTCTATCAGGGCTTTTGACGCATGGAAATGAATTATCTTCTCGCCGGGCTGCTGGCCTACATCGTCGCCGGGCGCATGGTGATGCGCCGGCTGACCGGCGGCGTCCGCGAGTTTGTGTTCGCGGTGCTGAACGTGGCGGGCGTGTTCGCGTTCCTGTTCTACGGCAACAAGGAGCATTACGCGCTGCGCTTCGGATTTTATGTGGCGCTGGTCGTCGGTTTGTATCTGACCTTGTGGCTGTTTGCGGAGAAACGCGGCGGGTGGCCCTGGCTGGCCTTTTTTGCGCCCATCGCGGCGTTGATTCTCGTCCGGTATGTGCCCGGCCCGGCGTATGTGGCGCTGGGGCGGGCGCTGGGCAAAGCCTGGCGCGGCGTGCCGAACATGGTGGGCATTTCCTACCTCGCCTTCCGCTGCAGCCGGCTGGTGCTGGAAGTCCGCAACGGCGTGGCGAAAAAACCGGACTTTCTCGAATACCTCAACTTCGCCTTTTTCCTGCCCACGATGCCGGTCGGCCCGATCAATACCTACGCCAATTTCCGCCGCGGGTTTGCCGGGCCGCATGAAGTTCCCGCCGGTCGCGCGGCGTTGCGCATCCTCGTTGGCGCGGTCAAATATCAGTTCCTCGGCGGCCTCTGCAACCAGTTGACCTATTCCGGCCTGCTGCTGGACAGCCATCCGCATTACCGGATGGACCTGCCGGTGGGCGTCCTGTTTTTCTACCTTTACCTTTACTGCAATTTTTCCGGCTTTTGCGACATGGCCATCGGAGCCGCCGGCTTGATCGGCATCCCGGTGCCGGAAAATTTCGACAACCCGTTCGCGGCGCGCAACGTGAGGGACTTCTGGAACCGCTGGCACATCACGCTTTCGCAATACATGCGCGACGTGGTTTTTGCCCCGCTCTCGAAATTTTTCGCGCGTCTTTTTGGCCCCGCCCATGTCAACCACGCCATTGCTCTGACCATCGTCGTGGTGTTTCTGCTCATCGGCATCTGGCACGGCGTCGGCTGGAATTTCGCCGCTTACGGGGCGGCTCATGCGCTCGGAGTCGTGGTGAATCATTATTACACCATCGGCCTGAAGCGGTGGCTGGGGCGCGATGGGTTCAAGGCCTACAACGCGAATCCCTGGATCCGCGCCCTCGCCGTGATGTTGACATTCTGTTATTGTGCGGCGAGCCTCATCCTGTTCGCCAACACGTTTCTAGAGATGAAGGAAATTTTCTCAAGGTTGAGGTGACGCGGAGAAAATGAGATTTTTCACAGCCGGATGTTCATGAATCACCCGCATCTAAAATTCCATCACTTCGGTCTGGCAGTTCGCCGGCCCGACGAGGCGAGGGTTTTTGTTTCGGCCCTCGGTTATCGGATCGGCGATCCGGTCTTTGACCCGGCACAAAACGTCCATCTGCAACTCTGCACGCACGAAACCCATCCGGCGGTGGAGATCATCTGGCCGGGCGACTCTCAGGGGCCGATTGAGAAGCTGACCGAACGCCATGCCGCCGGCATCATCTATCACCTCTGTTACGAAACGGACAACCTGACCGCCGCACTGGCGCAATTGGATGAAGCCCAATTGCGCGTCGTCTGCATTTCTCCGCCGACGCCCGCGCCGCTGTTTGGCGGGCGCCCGGTTTCCTTTTACAACGTTGTCGGCATTGGATTGATTGAAATTCTTCAACCAATTGCATCGGCGTAAACAGTCCACCGACCGGGTGCTCCGGCAAAAGCGGGTGACGGCGGGGGTTTTACCGGCTGGAAGCCACCGGCAGAAACGAGTTATTTCATTTCCATGCTTTTTTGATATCCGCGCAGCGTTTCATCAATGAACCGCTGCCATGAAAACAACCTGGCCCTGGAGAGAGACTTTTGACGGAGTTCCTGCCGCCAGGCCGCATCGCGGGAAATTCGCAGCATAGCCTGGCACCAAACATCTTGTTCCGTGGGCGGCAGCAGGATTCCGGCATCGCCAACCACCTCCGGGATGGAAGTGGTGTTGGATGCGATGACCGGGGTGCCGCACTGCATCGCCTCCAGCGGCGGGAGGCCAAATCCCTCGGCCAACGATGGAAACAGAAACGCGGTTGCTCCGCTGTAAATGGCCGCCAGATTGTCGTCCGGCACATAACCGGCAACGATAATGCGCGGTTGGGCGCGGGGATATTTTGCCAGTGAATTCAGCACTTCGGGATTCCTTCCGCGATTGGGTCCGACGATGACCAGGTGGCTGTCGTTGAGTTCGCCCGACTCGACCAGCGCGCCGAAGCAATGAATGAGGTGAACAAAATTTTTGTGCCGGTCATGTGCGGAGAGCGCTAGAAAATACGGGCCGTCCGGAATGCCGCATTTGACGCGGGCGGCGGCGATTTGCTCCGGATCCGTGACGGGGTGGAAAATTGTCCCGTCCGCGGCCAGCGGTGTCACAAAAACCCGTTCCGGAGAGATGCGGGAAAAATTGAGCGCGTCGTTCCGCGTCGCTTCGGAAACGCAAAAGGCGAAATTCCCGGGCGTCAGACAGGCCAGCACGCCGTCCATGAACGGCCGGATGTCGCCGGAATAATATTCCGGGTTCTTCAACGGGATGAAATCATGCAAAGTGATAAACTTTCGCAAGCGGGTGTTTTGCCGCACCGCCTGCGGAAACGGTGTGTGCGGTGAGTGATAAATGTCGGCGTGGTTTATCATGTCCGATGTCAGCCGAATCTCGCCGGCGGTGCAAAGGCGAACGGCTGTGGCCAGAACCCGCCGGGCGGCGCGGGCCGGCAAACTGCGATTTTCGATCGAACGCCGGACTATTCCGGCCAGTCGCCGTCCCAGCCGGCTGGATTGCAGTTGTGACGGACTGAACTTTAATTTTTCCCGGGGCGGAATTCCGCGCGCGACGAGAAAATCATAAGCTCCGGCAAGATGAGAGGTGGCTACAAAAGACAATTCGCACCGGCCTGATGCCCACAAGCCGTCGAACAGGTGGCGGGCAACCCGCTCCGCACCCCGCACCAATTTTTCATCGTGGGCCTGGCCTAGGAATGCAATGTCCAATAAAACCTTGGGGTTCATTTTCTAATTGAACCGCAGTGAAGTCGGAATGGTGTTTGTTAGTTCCATTGCGGCGGGAAAGGCGCGGATGATGTCACCCCTGCCGCTCCCCCACGCCGCTTGAGCCGGGTGACAGGACGTTTTGGCTTGGAAAACGGGTGAATCCATTGAGATTAAATCAAAAAACATGTCGGTGCATTTCCATTCATAAATGATTTGAGTTGGGCGCGTCAAGTCCGGCAAAATCCCGCGCAGACTGCGAACATGACAAACATTATCGTCAAACCCGGCGCGCGGCCGCCGGCGGAGAAGATATCCGCCGGGATTTCCCCCGCCATGGCATCGCTGGAGGAACGGCTGACGCAGACACGATGAAAATCGCCCTGATTTCAACTGTATTCAATGAGGGGGTTTCCGTTGCGCGTTGGATAAATGCTTTAAGGGAGCAGACCATGCAGCCGGATGAGTTTGTGATTGTTGACGGGGGGTCAAAGGACGACACCGTCAATTTGTTGAAGCAGGGATTTGAAATGACCGGCTTCATCAAGCCCCGCATCATCGTTCAGCGATGCAACATTGCCGAAGGCAGGAATCTGGCCATCCGGAACACGACATCTGACGTGATCGCCTCGCTGGATGCGGGTTCGGTTCCGGAGAAGGAATGGCTGGCGGAAATTGTGAAGCCCTTCCGCGAAAATCAGGATGTGGGTGTTGTCGGCGGCTGGTGCACCTGCATCGCCGGGAACGCCTTTCAAAAGAAACTCGAGCGGTACAGCGTCACGCCCAAAGAAAACCTGCCGGTCGGTGGCGATTGCCGTCCCTCCTCCCGGAATGTGGCTTTTCGCCGGAAAGCCTGGGAGTCGGTGGGGGGATATCCTGAATGGCTGACGTTGACCGCGGAAGACGCGTTGTTTAATGCCAATTTGCGTTTCGCGGGCATCCGCTTTTTCTATCAGCCGTCGGCGGTGGTGAGATGGGATGCCAGGCCGGACCTGGCCAGTTATCTGAAAATGATGTGGAGCTATGGCTATGGTTCGGGGGAAATGGGACAAGACACGCAATATTATTTGTGCCGGCTGGCCACGGCTTTGGTGCCGCCTTTGATTTTATTTTCACGGAACCCGGTTTCCGATATTCCACTGCGATATCTTCGCAATGCCTCAACCGCCCTGGGTTGGATCAACGGCAGGATATGGGGACACAAGCCGCCCAAGGATTGGAAACGAATCAATGGAGTGTGGCTTAACCCGCAGACTGTTGCCACAATGGACGGCCAGGGAACCGGGCGGGGCGCTTGCCGGTTTCCGCCAGCTGGCGTGGGCAATTGATTTCGGAGCAAAAAGAAACGAATTTATAAATGAAAGTACTGGTCACAGGCGGCGCGGGGTTCATCGGCAGCCACATGGTGGAATACTTCCAGGACAAGGCCGAAGTGCGCGTCCTGGACAATCTGCGTTCCGGTTCCAGGGACAACCTGGCCGGCTTTCAGTGCGAGTTCATTCCGGGCTCGATCCTTGACCGCGATCTCGTGCGGCGGGCGATGCAAGGCGTTGATTATGTTTTTCATCTGGCCGCCCTGGTCAGCGTGGCGGAGTCAATGCAAAAGCCGGTGGAATGCGCTGAAACCAACACCATCGGGACGCTGGTCGTGCTGGAAGAAGCGGCCCGCGCCAAGGTGAAGAGGCTGGTCTTGAGCAGTTCCGCCGCGATCTATGGCGACAGTCCGGTCGTGCCCAAAAATGAAGAAATGCCGCCGGCGCCGAAAAGTCCCTACGCCATCAGCAAACTCGACGGCGAATTTTATTGCCGGATGTTTGCGGCCGGGGGCGGGCTTCCGACGGCCTGCCTGCGCTATTTCAATGTTTTTGGGCCGCGCCAGAATTCACGCAGCCAGTATGCCGCCGCGGTGCCCATCTTCATTGACCGGGCGCTGAGGCATGAATGCATTACGATCTTCGGCGACGGCGAACAGACGCGCGATTTCATCCATGTGCAGGACGTGGTTGCGGCGAACGTCTTTTTCGCCACCCAGTCCCCGGCGCTCGGCGTTTTCAACGTTGCCCGCGGCCAGCGCCTGACGCTCAACGAACTGGCCGCGAACATTTGCCGGCTGACCGGCTCGCGGTCCGAAATCAAACACGCCGCCGAACGGCCCGGCGATGTGAAACATTCGCTGGCGGACATTGGCAAACTCCGCGCCGCCGGGTTCATCCCGCCGGGTGATTTCCTTGGAGGATTGCAGACCACCATCCGGTTCTTCAAAATGAAGGGAAAATAATGTCCGTGTTGAAAGTGGCAATGATTGTGGCGGATGAACGGGAGGCGCTCTCCCGCCATGAGTTGCCGGAACCTTACTTTGGATCAGCCCCATCCACCCTTCTGGCCGGACTGAAGCAGACGCCGGGCGTGGAAGTGCACGTCATTTCCTGTGTCCGGCGACCGGTGCGCGAACCCGGGAAGCTTGCGGAAAATATTTTCTATCATGCCCTGCCGGTGCCCCGATGGGGTTTTCTGCGGACCGGCTATTTGCCGTGCGTTTTTGCAATCCGGAAAAAGCTTCGGGAATTGCAACCGGATGTGGTGCATGGACAGGGGACGGAAGCGTATTATGCCCTGGCCGCCGCGCATTCCGGGTTTCCCAACGTCATCACCATCCACGGCAATATGCGTCAGGTGGCCAAGGCGATGGGAGCCGGGCCTTTTTCGTTCTTTTGGCTGACCGCCCGCCTGGAATCCTGGGCGGTCCGCCGGACGAACGGGGTGGTCTGCCAGACCCGCTACACCCGGGAGCAGGTGCAGTCGCTGGCGCGCAAAACCTGGTTGGTTCCCAATGCCGTGGACGAAACCTGTTTCGAGGTCCAACGCAACGTGGATAAAGAGCCAACCCTCTTGTGCGTGGCCAATATCGTTTCCTATAAAAACCAGAACCAGCTGATTCGCTCGCTCGATGCCATTGTCTCCAAACAAAAATTACGCCTGGTTTTTTTGGGACGCGTGATTCCGGCGGACCCTTACGGCGCGGAGTTTTTGAGTCTGGTGAAGGCCAGGCCCTGGTGCCGCCATGAAGGTTTTGCCGATCGGCAACAGCTCAAGCAGTGGCTTGGCCGGGCCGGCGGATTGGTGCTACCGACCCTGGAAGACAACTGCCCCATGGTGTTGCTGGAAGCGATGGCGGCGGGTGTTCCGGTCATCGCGTCGCGCGTGGGTGGAATCCCGGATTTGGTTGAAAACGAAAAAACCGGACTGCTTTTTGATCCCCGCAATGGCGGCGATATGAGCGCCGCCATTGCCAGACTGCTGGCTGAACCGGAGCTGGGCCGGACACTTGCGGCGGAGGCAAAACGACAGGCGCGGGAGCGGTTTCATCCCCTGGTCGTCGCGCGGCGGCACGTGGAAATTTACCGGGAGATAATGAAAGATCACCCCGAATGAAATGAGCCGGTGTCGCTCGAACAAAACCCCGTGCTCTGGCTCATCGGGTCAGGAGCGGCGCAACAAATCCTGATAAACATCCAGGTGCTGGCGGGCAACCATCAGCGGATGATATCGCTCGCGCATGACCGTGGCGGCGGATTGGGGGCGGGGAAAGCCGGAATGAATCCATTTTGCCAGCGCTGATTTCACGCCGGTCCAGTCCTGATCCTCAAATCCTTCCGCCATGTCCACATCCCGAATGATGTCTGCAACCCCGCCGGAATTGAAACCAATGAACTTCAAGTTGCGTGAAAGCGCCTCCGCCACCACCAACCCGAAGGTTTCAATGGCAGACACGTGAACGAGGGCCGACGCGTCATCAAGGTGGCGGATCAGTTCGTCAACGGATTTGAATCCGAGATAAGTCAGATACGGACTGTTGTTAACCCGATCCAGAAAGGTTGTTCCGTAGGCGTTGTCGCGCGAGGCGGAACCGAGAAATTGCGCCTTGAACTTCAGCCCTTCCCGGTGAAGCGATTCCAAGACATCCAACAGTTCGTTCTGCCGCTTGTAGCTGCAGATCGTTCCCAGGTTCAGAATCGTGCATTCGGCCGGCCGGGCGGTCGAAAGCGGCGTGGTAAAATATGGAGTTTGGAGAGCATTGGGAACCAGCCAGGTTTTGCGGCAGCGGGCGCCAACCATTTTCCGGGTGTAATTGGAAATGCAGATCACACCGCCAGCGCGTCTTAATGCGACGCCCTCGATCAGATTTGAAAGCCAGAGAAAGCTGCCGGGGCGCGCCCGCGTCACCCTGGCCATCTCACGCATGATGCCATGCAGAGTCACCACATTCGGATAACCCGAGAATGCCGCGCTGATGGCGCAATCCCGCTCCGTCCCCTGCCCATGCACGATATCCGGCTGGATTTCTTTCAGCTTTTTCCGAACCGCGCGGATGCAACCTTGATAACCAGTGCGCATCCAGCCGGTTTTGGGAACCAGAAGGCTGTGAAAGAAGACGTTTTCGGAAAGCTTCTCCGGCGAGCGCATGAGTTGCTGGGTGCAAGACAAAACATGAACTTGAATCGCAGCCGAATTCTCAACCGACTGAAAGCCTTCCAGCAGGGCGGCGATGGGAGGAGACAGCCACGGCGCATCGAGTTCATACTTCTTGAGGTGCTCTCGATTGTCGGTGGTGATCAGGGCCACTCTCATAATTCACGTCTTGTCTGACATCACAACCTGGCGGATGACGTCTCGACGTATCGTATAAATTCGGAAAACTTTTTTTCAAATGATTGAGGGCTCCAATTGTCTCGAATATTTTGCATGCTTAACGCCGAAGCCTGGCGACACCATTCAACGGGCATCTGGCTTGCTTCTCTGATATTATTCACCAGGGATTCAACTTGCCAGGAATCTGTCAGATGGCTGTTTGCAGGAGAACAAGGCATATCGGCATAACCAACAGGAATTAGCCCAAGCCCGAGACTTGCAAGAAAAGCCGTCCCGATGCCAGTATCAATTGGAGCGGTAATCGTAAAGTTTACTCGTCTTAAAATAGTGCGAAGATGCTCGCGCGGGAGGCCAAAACGATAATGATAAATATACCGAATGTTAGGCAATGATAATTCCTTTCGGTATAACGCGCGCATCTCTTTGTCCACATCGCAATAAATATAAAGGTCCAGATCCGGCGTGCGGGCGAATGCTTCAAGAATCAAATCGAATCCCTTTTGGATGCTTCCCTTGGTTCCCGCCACATAAATGAATCCCTTTCTGCCCTTGTCAAAGTCGCGATCGTTGACAATTAAATCATCTTCGACGTAAGCCGCCCATCCCACAGCATGAATTTTATGGGCGTATTTGCCGTAACCCTTGATCATTCGGGGACAGTTTGCGGTAAAGAAATACTTCGCATGTTCTGCAAGATACTCTTCCCCCTTTCTTTCCTGATCATTATGAGAGCGGACATGGGATGCGATCAACGGAATCTTTTTTTGCAAGCATACCCTCTCGTATCGTTCAGTTGATTGACGGAGAAATTCTTTCCAGTATGCCTGGGAAACATATTGCACGATGACTGTGTTGTTTTTCTCCAATATATCAATCAGCGCGGCGCGGCGTCCTCCATGCCCGATAAATATATCGTACCGTTTCGTTGGCGTAAAATTTCCGTGCTCATAATCCACTATATCAACGGTATATCCGTTTTCATTCAGGACTTTCACCATTATATAAGTGAGGCCGTTCACATTGAATATCTTGATATTGGGAAATTCCCGCAAAGCGGTTGACCAGGCTGCTGGTGAAAGTGAAATTAATGCCCGCTTGGTTTTGGGCGAGTTTGACTTGAAATGATCAATATTCTCAACGGGAATTGATTTGTCTCGACGGCGAAAACACCTCATGAACTTTCGAAGGAGTCCCAGAAACCAAATAATGCTCAGGTTTTTGTTCACAATCCACCTCCCGACAAACGCTTTTTAATCCGTTTTGCGGGAATGCCAACATAAGTTCCCGGTTCAGAGATGTGCTTTGTGACAACGGCGCCCATTCCAATGAGCGCATCGCGGACAATTTGGACTTGATCGCGGACGTTGACACTTGGGGCCAAATAGCATCCATCGCCAATTGTTACACTGCCGGATATCTGTGCATTGGCGCAAATGATTACGTTCCGACCAATGGCACAATTATGGGCAATTTGCGTCAGATTATCAATTTTCGTATTCTCGCCAATAATCGTTGATCCTTCAAACAATGATTTGTCAATCGAGCAACCCGACCCTATCTCCACATTATCTTCGATTCTCACGCCGCCGGAATGAGAAACAATCCTGGGAACACCGTTTATGACTTTCACCTCAAACCCATCGCCTCCAATAATTGTGCCGGCATCAATTATACAATCATTCCCAATTACAGTTCCCTTCCGTATAAAGCAAAATGGTCCAATCTTCACGTTGTCGCCAATTTTCACACCGTCCTCGATTACGGTCGAAAGGTGTATCGAACAATTTGCCCCTACCACCTTGGCGAAGGAATATTCATCGTAAAAGTCTGTCTTTTCAAATAAGTGCTGATGCAATGAATAAAAGGACTCAACCGGGGAATCTGAAATAATGACAGACCTGCCAGCCAGAAGTGTTTTGTTGGTTTGATAGATTGCGTCCCTGGTAATAATCGCCTTGATCTTTTTGTGTGCCAATATTTCAGGAAGAACCCGTTCATTGCCGCAAAACGTAATCAACGACTCATATTTTGAGCTGGAACAAACCAACTTTATCAGGCCATTGACTCCATGATTATCCCCGGAATATTGCAAATCCAAGATTCCACATATCTCTTCAACATGGATTTCACGAGTCGGCATACATTAATTACCTGATATTATGGAAATAGTGATTGATGCTGTCAGCCACATATTTCAAAGTTGACAGTTCCATTTCTGCATAGAAAGGTATTGAAATAACCGACTTGGTTATCTGATTTGTGACCGGCAGCTTGAACTTTCTAGAATAGTATTTTTTGTAAGCCTTCTGATCGGTGATCGAACTGGCGTAATACACATTAGTCTGGATGCCTTTGCCTTCAAGATGGCATGCCAGTTCATCCCGCCTGGCCGGGCAGATGCACGAATAGACGTGATGGACCGCATCCACCCCCCTCTCTATCTTTTGTGGCTTTACGTAATCCGGATCCAACAACCCGGCATAATGGGAGGCAAGTTCCTTTCTGCGTCCATTCATTTCTTCCAGATGACGCAGCTTCACCCTTAAAATAGCCGCTTGCAATTCATCTAGCCTGGTATTTATGCCGTGCTCCAGAAACACATCCTTGTTTTTCATGCCAAACGTTCGCCGGCTTCTAACCTTGTTGGCCAATGCTTCATTATTTGTTAGCACCATGCCCCCATCACCGTAGCCTCCGAGATTCTTGGAAGGAAAGAAACTGAACGCGCTAATATCCCCCAGGGCGCCCGTGAGCCGGCCATTGATGCTCGCGCCATGAGATTGGGCGCAATCCTCAACGATGTGGATTTTTCTTCCAATGATTTTCCTCAAGCGGGGAATATCAACCACATTGCCGAACAGGTGGACCGGCAAAACAACTCTTGTTTTGGGAGAAATCAAGCTGCCAACCTTTTCAATATCCATCAAAAAAGTATCCGGATTAATATCAACAAAAACAGGTGTCAGTTCCAATTGACGGATTGCGGCATAAGTGGCAAAAAAGGTGAATGGAGTGGTGATGACTTCATCGCCTTTTTTTAAATCCAGCGCCCACAAAGCCATGATCAATGCGTCGGTTCCGCTGTTCACCCCAATCCCGTATTTGCAACCGACATACTTTGCAAATTCCTCCTCGAAGGCCGAAACATTGGGCCCGTTTATATAATGACCCGAAGACAAAACAGTTTTAACCGCACCGTCAATTTCCTCCTCATACATTTTGTATTGCGGCACGAGGGGACATCTCATTACATACTCTGACTTGGATTTCTTTCTCTTCATGGGATCATTCATGGCTTTTTATAAACACCGCCGGTTAAATGGCGCCCTCGATTATCCGGCTTAATTCCTTTGAGTATTGGAACACTTTTTCAACATCATTATTGCCATCCGCCTTGATCTCAACGATCAAATAATCGTCATAATCTATTTCATGTATCGCTTGCATGATGGATTTCCAAGGAACATCGCTTACCAATGATTTGGGGAAACCAATCTCGTGAGGATAATCCAGGAAACCTTTGACATGAATTTTGGCGATGCGTTTTTTTCCCAAAAGCCTGATCCAATCTTGCGGATAACCGTACAGACAAATATTGCCGCAGTCAAAATACGCCTTTACGTAAGGCGAATTCACTTGATCCAGGAAATCAATAAATTCCAGGGGGGAGAGAAGAAACTTGTTCCAAACATTTTCGATGGCCAGGTTCACTTTAACCTCTTCCGCGACTTTGGCTAAAATTTTAATTTCGTTTAATGCGGTTTTGTAAACATTGGGGTAGGATGAGACGTGACTCACAACGCCGGGAACGCACAGGACAGTATTTGAGCCAATTTTGGCGGCATATTCCAAATTTGACTTGAAGATCTCCCTGGTGTTCATCCTTTCTTCGACATTACTACCCGATAGGGGAGCCTTCCAGTGAACGGTCTCGATGAATGAGGGGGTTTCCAAACCAGCTTCATCGGCCTTTTCTTTGAACTCAAACAATTCCGTCTCAGACCTGACGGTTTGAAGCTCGACCCCGTCATAACCGGCGCTTTTCACTAGTTGAAACTTTTCTTTTGTCGAAAGCTCACTAGGTATGGAAAACCAGGATATTCCCTTTTTCATATCAATTACATTACACTAGATCACAAAGCCTTCCGAAAATAGCCGACGGTTTCCTTAATGCCAGCCTCAAGTGAGGTCAGCGGCAGATGGCCCAGAAATGCTTCCAGGCGCTGGCCGGAAAAGGCGGCGTTGCCCACGTCAATGGATTTGACCTCCGGCGGAAATTCCCGAAGCTTGTAGGAGCCCCCCCCGACCTCGCGGATCAACCGCTCGAGCAATTCCTCCAGCACCACGTCGGCGCCAGCGAGGTTGAAAATCTGAAAGCCCTGGAAAGGGGACTGCGCGCACATATATACCGCCTCCGCAACGTCCGGCGCATAAATCACCGGGCGCCGCCGTCCGGTGCCGAAGAGTTCGATTTCGCGCCTCTGCAACAAATCGCGGATGAACACGCCAATCAGCCCGATGTCTTCCCCGGCTACGGGCTGGCGCGGACCGAAGCAGTTGCCGAAGCGGAGGCTGATGACAGCGAAGCCCTTGATCCTTGAAAAAATCTGCCAGTTCGACTCCGCCGCCTGTTTGTGCGAGCCTTGGATATCCTGGGGATTCGATGGCGTCTCCTCCGTAATCCGATCTACCTTGGGATTGCCATATTGGGTGCGGGAACCGAGCGAAATCACTTTTTTGCCCGAGCCGCGGGCAATGGCGTTGATCAAGGCAAGATGCGAGCCAACATTCAACTGCATATCGTAGAGCGGATCCTGGAGAGCGAGGCGGTGGCAGGTCCACCCCATGCAATCAACGAGGAGCTCGCTTTCCTCGACCAATCCGGCAAGATCCGGCACTTGTTCGACAGGCGCATCGAGAAAGCGGATGCGGGAAAGCAAACCGGCGAGATTTTCGCGGCGACCGCCAGTGCGGGGAAACAATCCATCAATCACCGTTACCTCGTGCCCAGCTTGGACGAAACGCGCAGTGATATGGCTGCCAATAAAGCCAGCACCTCCGGCGATCAGGCATTTCATGGCGCGACCGGCTTCTTCAGTCCGGCAAAATGCTCGCGGTAGGCTTCCTGCGCCACCTCGTAATCGTTCACCTGCCCGATATCGAGCCAGTATTCGCGGATCGGATATTTGGCAATCCTCAGGTTGTGGGCAATCATGTCCTTGATGAGCGTGTCCATCCCGTAGTACTTGCCTTTCGGAATCAGGTCGAGTACCGGCGGCTTGAAAATATAAACCCCGGCGAGAATTTCCAGTTTCAAATCGGGCTTTTCCTCCACGCCGACAATGTAATCCCCTTCGGAAATGATTTTTCCGAACTGAAACGGCACGGCGATTTCCTTGGTCATCACGATGAGGTTCGCGTCAATCGAATCAGTGAAGGCGGCGGCCTTTGAAAAGTCGAGCGTGGTGAGAACGTCGCCATTCATCAACAGGAATGGGGCGGTCAGTTGCTCGCGCACCAGCGACACGGGGCCGCAGGTTCCGAGCGGCTGCTCCTCTTTGCTGAACTGGAGCCGGACGCCGTATTTCGAGCCGTTGCCGAGAAAGGCCTCGACATATTCCGCCATATGATTGGTGGCGATGATGATGTCCTTGATCCCGTGTTTTTTCAGGCTGAGAATCTGGATTTCCAGAACCGAGCTTTCACCGATGGGGAGCAGCGGCTTGGGGATGACCTCGGTAAAGGGTTTCAATCGTGTCCCGAGACCCCCGGCAAGAATGATGGCTTTCATTTGATTGAACAGGCGGATTTAGATGGTGTAGGTCTTCGGGCGGTACTTATCCCGGTTGGCCTTTAACCATTCAATCGTTCGCCGCAATCCTTCCTCAAGACTGACCGCGGGCTGCCATTTCAACAAGGACGCTGCCAGCGTATTGCTGGCCAGCAAGCGCTCGACTTCGCTCTTTTCCGGGCGGATGCGCTGGTCTTCGCTGACGATGTTGATGGGGCAATCCATGAGCCGTCCAATCATTGCCGCCAGGTCGCCGATGCTGATTTCGCGGCCCGAACCAAGATTGATGGTGCGTCCGATGGCAGCGGGCTCCAGGGTCGCCCTCAGAAACCCATCCACCGTGTTCGATACAAAATTCAAGTCCCGTGTCGGGTGGAGGCTGCCCAGTCGGACATCTCCGCCGTCGAGAGCCTGGGTGATGATGGTGGGGATGACGGCCCGGGCCGACTGGCGCGGGCCGAAGGTGTTGAATGGCCGGACGGTCACGACCGGCACGCCAAAGGAGAGATGGAAAGCCTCCGCCATTTTGTCCGCGCCAATCTTGCTGGCGGAGTAAGGGGACTGGCCCTGCAACGGATGCGCCTCGTCAATGGGCACATGGCGTGCCGTGCCATAGACTTCGCTGGTAGAGGTGTGCACGACACGGCCGACACCCAGTTCGCGCGCGGATTGAAGCACATTCAGCGTTCCGACCACATTGGTGCGGACATAGGATTCCGGCGCGCGGTAGGAATAGGGAATCGCGATCAAGGCCGCCAGGTGAAAAACAACCTCCGTCCCCTGCATGGCCGTCCGCACACTGTCGCGGTCGCAGATATCCCCGGCCAGCACTTCAATTTTATCGCGCCAGGGCGAGGCATCCAACCAGCCCGATGATCCCAGCGCGTTGTAATGCACCAATGCCCGGACCCTGGCGTTGAGTTCTGCCAGACGCTCGGTCAGGTGGCTGCCAA
>Ga0182027_10002532_pt1 | contig 29527 bp, 19 predicted proteins | sample 712E1DmetaG_FD_121300 | JGI IMG/M metagenome (GOLD analysis project Ga0182027, IMG submission 121300) | Permafrost microbial communities from Stordalen Mire, Sweden - 712E1D metaG (Illumina Assembly) | ecosystem: Environmental > Terrestrial > Soil > Wetlands > Permafrost | place: Sweden...
GCATGGACCTCCAACTCGGCCGCCTCAGGCTGGCCGTCGAGAAGAAGGGGGGCGTCATGATCCTCACCGCCGATCACGGCAATTCCGACGACATGTACGAGCATGACAAGAAGTCGGGCGCGGCGACGCGTAGGGCCGACGGAGGCCCGCGCGCCAAAACAAGCCATTCCTTCAATCCCGTCCCTTGCGTCGTATTCGATCCCGAGTCGAAAGGCGAGTATGAGACGGAGCTTCGCGAGGATTTAGGCATTTCCAGTCTAGCCGCGACCTGCATGGAGCTCCTCGGCTACCTCGCGCCGACGGAGTACGACCAGTCCGTCCTCGCCTTTAAGAAGTAAGCGCTCATCTATCCTTTAGTGATAGCGCCTCTGTTCAACAAGTTCACGCCCTTGAGCGAGGGCAGCCTCGCCTCCCGGATCGCCGAGCTGGCCCGGCGCTTGGATTTCAAGGTGAGCGGCATCCACGTAATGGACGGCTCGAAGAGGTCCAAGCATTCGAACGCCTACTTTACCGGCCTGGGCCGCGTCAAGCGCATAGTCCTCTTCGACACATTGGTCTCGTCGATGAGCGAGGACGAGGTGCTTGCGGTGCTAGCGCATGAGATCGGCCATGAGAAAAAGAAGCACGTTCCCAAAAAGACGATCGTCTCGATCGTCTTTTCATTCCTCTCCTTCTGGATCCTCGCCGTCCTGATGAATTGGAGCGCCCGCTACTCGGCCTTCGGCTTTGCGGCCGCTTCCAAGCACGCTCTGCTTCTCATCCTCGGCATCGTTTCGGGACCGGCGACTTTCTTCCTGACGCCGGCCTTCTCGGCCTGGTCGCGTAAGCACGAGTTCGCGGCCGACGCTTTTTCGACGGACGCGACTGGCGCCGAAGCCCTTTCCTCGGCCTTGCTGCGGCTCAATCGGGAGAACTCCTCCAATCTTTGGCCACATCCGCTTTACTCGTTCTGGTAATACTCCCACCCGACTTTGCGCGAGAGGCTGGCGGCGATTCGGACGAAAAGTCGAACCGGCCCGAGCAGCCCCGAACGCGTCGAGCAGGAGTAGCGGCTGGGGACCGTCGAATAGGCGTTCGCCAAGGTGTTGCAGACCAGCAGTTCCAATCGGTTCTTCCCCGGCGTAAGGCGGCCGGTGATATCGAAGCGCCAGGGCGGCGCCACACGCGTGCCGGCAGAAATTCCGTTGACGAGCAGCTCGACGGAGGATAGGACTTCGCCCAGGTCGAGGACGCAGCGCGCGTCCGCTCCGAGCGCCTCGAGCTCGATCTCTTTCGCATAACGCAGGCATCCGGAATAGGAACGCAGCCCGTCGATCGACGACCAATCTCCGGTATCGATTTTTCCCTCGCCGCAGTCCTGGGCTATCGGCCCCTCGAGCGCGGCGCCGCCGTAGATTCCCATCTCGTGCTCGAGGCGCAGGACCACCTCGGCGGGGCGCGCGATGGGCGAACCAGGGAAGACGCGCCAGGCCCGGAAGCCGCCCGCTTCGGGGGCGGACTCCACGCAAGTCGCCTCTTCCCCGCCGATCGTAGCGCTAAGCCGGCCGGCGGCGCTGAGGGTCAGCGAGCCGAGCCCTGGCGCCGAAAGGAAGCGATATTCGCCCGAGCCCGGAGCTTCTCCGCGCCGGACGTCGCCCCGGAGGTAGCCGGGTTTCCGGAACCATGAGGCGGCCAGGGGAAAGTCCTGCCGCCCGAGACCCTCGGGATCTACGGCTGCGTCCACTAATACGAATGCGCCCCGCCCCGTCCCCTCGTAGGCGAGTAGAAATAAGTTGGCGCCCTTCTCCAGTTCGACGGTCGGAGCCGAGGGGTCGAGAGAAATACCGTTAAGCCGCATCGCGCTCGCCCGGAGGCTTCCTTGAAAGACTCGCGCGCGCAGGCTCTCCGGAACCATAAAACAGGCGCGAAGCAAATACCAAGCGCCTCCCTCCTCGCTCTCGTAGGCGGAACCGGTATCCGTCATGACCATTTTGCCGAAGGCGAATTGATCATCGGAAATTTCGCCCTTCAAGCCGTGATAGCCCTGATGCCCCGGATCGGCCGGAATCCCCCAGCGCTCGGAAGATTCCATCTCCCGCCAAGCGAGGGCCGCCCGAGTCTTTTCCATCGCTTCCAAGTCGGGCGGATCGGAGAAAGGCCCGGCCGCCTCGAAGCGCGGCCCGAAGCCTACGCGGACATTAACCCAGGCCGTCGATGCGCCGTCTCCAGCGTCGATGCGGCGATAGCCCAAACTATGCAGTTCCGGCCCGATGAATGTCTTGGAGGGAGGCATGCGGAAGTCGCCCCAGCGGTTGTCCATCGTGGGCAGGGGCAAGCAGTCCCAGGGGCCGTCGAGCTCGATGACGCGCGAGAGTTCTCCGCTGATTTCCGGCAACTCAAGCGCCGGCGATTCGGCGACTTCCGCCTCGCGAGAATCGAAGACGATGAGCTGCGCTTCGTCGCGGTCCAAGGGCGCCGCTATTCGAGTGAAGCCTTCCGTCGCGCCGCCCAAAACCGCCAGAGCCCTCGTCTCGCCGGTCCAAGGGTTCCAGAGAGAGGCGGCCCCGGTCGCGCGAAGCTCGAGCGGAGTCCCGCGAGGAAGGCCGTAGACGAAATATAAGTCCCTGAACCCCACGCGGCGATGCTGGACATGGACCGAGGCCGAGCCGCTTTCAGGCGCCAGTCCCTGGGGAAAAGCTATGTCGCGGCCTATTCGGCCTGCGATCCGGGACTCCAGCTCTGCCATGCGACTCTCGGGCAGGAAGAGTCCCGCGCCGCCGCCGGCGCCTTCGTTCCAAGAAGGCTCGGTCGCGGTCCTCGCCTCCTCGGGAGAGAGGCCGAAAAGCTCCCGGAGCATGGAAAGCAGTCGGGGATCGCCTCGCCCTATGCGCTCGGAGGCTTCGGGAAGGCGGCCTAGGGCGACGACAATGCCGCCGGCGCGGAAGAGCTCCAGGGCTCCGACCAAAGTCGAGTGCCGCAGGGCTCCCATGGCGGGGATAACCAGTGCCGCATAACGCTCGCCCGAGACGCTCATATGGCCTTCTCCGAAGGTAGCCCGCTCGAGCGACTGGAAGTCGATGAAGTCGAAGTCCATGCCCCGCGGGTAGAGTAGCTCAGCCGCGGCGAAGGCGCTGCGGACGGCCTCTTCGTCAGCGGGGTCGGCCTCGAGGGCAGCGCTCGGGTAGACGATGGCCAGATCGCAGACATGGCGCCCCTGGCTCAGGATATAGGAGAGGCGCTCGGCGCACTTCATGAGGCCTGCCATATGTTCCCAATAGGGCATGCGGAAATGGTTGCAGGGCGGGGCCCATTCCCACCATAGCCCCAGGGTCGTGTAATACAGGCCGTGGAGACTAAGGAGGTTATGGCCCTGGGCGAAATTGCGGAAGATCGCGTCCGCCAGCTGGGCGCTGGAAGTGCCCCAGCCGCTGGAGTGGAAACCTTCGAGCCACGTGCGGGGCCGTTCGTAGAGGTGAGCTATCGAGGAGGCTACCTTGTTCTTGACAAGGTCGGACTCGAGGCGGGGCTGATCGTTGCCCGGCCCCTGATTCCAACGCTGGGTGCGGAAGTAATCCCCGAACTCCAAGAGCTTCCTGCCCCTCCCGCCGTGGTCGCAGCCATAGATCATGCCCCGCTCCTGGTGCCATTGCCAAAGAGGCCGGAAGTAGCCCTCCTCTTCCATCACTACCATAACGTCACGGTAGTCGAGCCTGATCTTGGGCGTCCTAGGCCCTATGTCCATGAAGAGGCCGGGCAGTTCGGCGAGGAGGTCGTAGCCTTTGGCGTCGGCGAAGCGACGCGGCAAATCCTCGTTCCAGAGATCGCCCTCCAGGCCGAAGTCGAGCTCGTCGGAGAAGAAGAAGTCGAGGCCCGAGCCCGCTTCGCCGGGGAAGCGCTGCTCGAACGTGCCGAAGAATTTCTCGATGACTTTGGCCCCGGAGCGAGGATTGAGCGGATCGATCGAAAGAGGCACGATGCGGGGCCAAACGAAGGCGACAGTCCAATTCCCTTCCGGCAGGCGCAGCTCGAGGGAAGAGCCGTCCTGTTCGGGCATGAGCTCGATGCTCTCGGAGGGCCTTCCGATCCGGTACGCGCGGCAGGCTAAAAGTCCCGGAGGGAGCTCGAAGGTAAGCGCCGTCCCTCCCGCCGCCTTCACAAGAGCGTGTTCCAGCACGGCGCCCCGGATCGAAGGCTCTTCGGCAAGTATCTCATCGACGTACCATCCCTGCCCCGGAGCGCCGAGGGTATAATCGCTTAGGGATACCGAGATGCCAAGCTTCTTGGCCTCGCCGAGGAACCAGCCGAACAAGTCCCACCAGTCCTCGGAGAAGAGGGGCGGATCCGAGGGATAGCTCAGGCCCCAGCTCCTGCCGCCGCGATCGTCGTGGGCGTAGTTGATCTGAAGGCCGCTTACTCCCCTTCCCTTCAGCTTCTCCAGCTGCCATTTCAAGCGCTCTCGGTCGAGCTTTTCGCCTACCCACCAATAGAACGCGACTTCCCCGTAACCTGGAGGCGGGTCGCGAAAACCGGGCAGGGCGTCGAGGTCGGCTGTCCTCGAGGGATAGCCTTTTCGTTCCGTCACGGGAACCTCCGATGGAAAAGGGCACTGGCACGAACCGCGCACATCATACTAGAGTTAGCCATGCCGGCCCTTGCCGAGGGGTAAGAACATCATGAGCCTGGGTGATTTTCCCGCGCTTATATAGAGCGAGAACGGGACGGCGAGTAGATGCTGAAGGATTATTTAGCCGAGATTTCCCATATGACTCATGATACTCGCTGGCCAAAGAGAAATCTCCTCTGTCGCCAGCCATATTACTAGCCAAATGCCTTTCGTCAATGTAATTTCGCGTGGTGGTCATCTCGGCCCCCCCCCTGATGCCGCCGGCTGTGGCATTTCCTCCTCATTTATCCCCTGCTATCCGGTTCAGCCGTTCCGCGCTGATTGTAGAAATGGACGACGTTCTTCGCTCGCATGCCTAGGTTTGTAACGATGAAACCGACACGCGGGAAGAGTTCCCCACGATGCCACTCTACCTTCGCGATAACCCTGCGAGCGCGATTCCAGCCCACCGCCTGGTACATGAAATCATGGTAGAGGACGACTGGAGCCTTCGGCGGTCGTCCAACCGGCCGCGTCAGTAGGTGCTCGATCTCCCGCTGCAGGACATCAATTGCGGGTAACCGGATCGCATGGCGATACCTCTCGGTCTCGAGTCTTTCGTAGATGTTCGGATTGGCGAACGCCGCGTCCCCTCGGAAGAGCAAGGCGATGTCGAGATCGCGATAGCGGGCGATGATTGGATCGAGAACCTTCTTCCAGTCCTTAGCGCTGTGGACATTCCCCTCCCGGAGCATGGCTCCCTCGAGGTCGCCGAACTGGTTGAAGCAGAACAGAGGATGGTAGCAGGTACAGCCGAAATGGCCGTTGTACGCTGAGCCTTCTTGCCGCCCGCAGGTCTCGCTCACCGAACTATCCATATCCAGTACGATCTTCGTGAGCTTCCGTGCATTTCGGACGCGGTCGATCCACTTCCCTGAGAGCTGCGTCAACGCGGCCTGGTTCGCCGTGGCTGTGAGCGCCTCCGTCTCAAACCTGCCAACCTGGCCCGTAGACGCCGCTGTCCGCTCTACAGCACGACCGCCGACAACCTGACACATGGCGGGATCGACAGCGAGCCTATCGGCGTCGTTGGTGTCATCGTAACCGGCTATAGGCGGGAGAAGACCGACTGCCTGAGCTGGGCTCCAAGAGAGTGGCGGGGGTTCTTGCCGTGTCGGTTGTTATGAAGACATTGCTCAGCGATATCAGTTAGGCCGAATGCATTATCGAGTTCGCGATAGGCGAGGAGACCAGCGTCCGAGGTGATGGCTGCACCCTGAAACGTTAGTTGAACTGAGCTGTCGAATTGCAAACGAATTGTCGCTTTTCGGCCTTCACCCATTGGATGCTCTGTTTTCGCCCCAATACATTGCAAATTATCCTTTTACAGACAACGAATTATAGCACAGGACTCATCGTTTCAGGAACTTTCATTCGGGAAATCCAGGCTTAGCAAGCCTTCGCTTCTCGTCGCTCAGGTCCAGGGCCAAGGTCCCGCCGGGATTCATGATGTTCTTCGGGTCGAAGTGGCGTTTTAAGCTGCGCAGCAGGGCCATGGCCTCGCTCCCGATGTCGCCCTCGAGCCAAGGGGCGGTCATCTTGCCGATGCCGTGGTGGTGGCTCATCGCGGCGCCGCTCTTCTGGATGCTATCGAGTATGCCGCCCTGATAGGCGAGGTATTCCTCCAGGGAATCCATCTTGGCCATGAAGATGAAATAGAGATTGCAGCCCTGGGGATAGAAGTGGGACATGTGGGTCGTGCAGATGGTGCCGGGCCGGGAATGGCAATATTCGCGCACGCCTGCGTAGACTTCCTCGAGATTGGTCCAATTGACCGAGCACTCGAGGGTGTCGATCATGATGCCGTAGTCCTGGAGATCCTCGCGCATATAGGGATCGTCGAAACGGCCGCGCTCCCAGGCGCGCACGACGAAGCCCGTCGTGGACATGGCGCGATGCCGGGCGCAAATGCGCTTCGTCATGCGCGCGACATGGCGGGCGAAGCCGGCTTCGCCGTCCGCGGTGCCGAGCATGAGGCAGCGCTCGCCCTTCAGATAGCCGCGCGCCCTCATCAGGGCGTCGATGACCGTGCCCTCGACGCCGTAGAGCTTGAGGGCCAGGTCCGACTCCTCGGGGTCGGAGAGGCGGAAGACCGAAGGAAAGCCGAACTCGCCCTGCATGATCTCCCTCGCCGCTTCCTTGGCCTCTTCCCAGTTCCTGAAGATGAAGGAGAAGCGGCGCGTGTTTCTCGGCTCGTAGCGCCTCACTTTCAAGGTGGCCGAATACAGGACGCCGAAGCAGCCTTCCGATCCCATCATGATCTGGTCGATGTCGGGGCCGTCGGCGGCGGCGGGAAAGTCCCCCGTGCGGATATCGCAGCTCGGGCAGACGTAGTCCTGGGCGATCACCATGTCCTCGATCTTGCCGTAATAGGTCGAGTTCTGCCCCGCGCCTCGGGTGACCACCCAGCCGCCCACGGCGCTGTACTCGAAGCTCTGGGGCAGGTGGCCGCAGGTATAGCCGCGCGACGCCTTTTGCGCGTCCCGCGCGCCGCGCAGGACGCGCTCCAGCTCGTTTCCGCTCATGCCGGCCTCTACCGTTATCGTTTGGCTCTTCTCGTCGAAGGAAAGCGCCTTGTTGAGATGGACGCGCATGTCGAGGGTCGCTCCGCCCTTCATGGCCTCGACGCCCCGGGTAACCGAGGAGCCGCCGCCGTAGACGTAGACCGCTATCGCGTGCTCGTCGCAGTAATCGACTATCGCGCGCAGGTCGGCACGACTACGGGGGTGCAGGACGATGTCCGGGATGTTTTCGACTATGCCTTTCCTGAGGCGCATGAGGTCGACCATAGTCTTGCCGTAGGCTACCTGGAGGCGATGGTAGACATCGACGAAGGCGTTCTCGCTCCCGACGATAGCCGACAGGGCGGCGATGTGCCGCTCTTCCATCATGCTGGGGATGTTCTCCGGCACCGCCTCCATGCCCATCTCGCGCCTTTGTCCGAAGCTTTCGTCGTCGAGGCCGAAGACTCTCTTCATCTCGCGATAAAGGCCTTTGTTGGGATGCTTGTATTCCCTCGCGTCGCCCCACTTGAGGATGGAGCGGAAGCTCCTCGCCGGCAGCTCGCCCTCGAACCAGTCGGGCATGAATTTTTTCGTCGCCATGCAATTCTCCTTCACTCCGCCTCGTTGGGCCCGATATCGTCGGTGGCGATAATATCGACGCCGAGAGCGAGGATGTCGCGGACGACCATGTCCCCGCATTTCACGCTCTCGTTGACTATGATCGAATCGAGGGCTCTGACCGCCTCCATGAGGCGGGGCAGAGGGAGCTCGCCCGAGGAGCGTACGCTTAGGCGCCTCCTCGAGAGCCCCGAGGCCCGCACCGTGCTCGTGAGCGTCCGCCTCGGGTCGAGTATCTCGCGGCGGCCGTACTCGTCCCCGCGCCTGCATTCGTTGCCGCGCAGCTCGAGTATTGCGCCGCGGCCGGACTCGTCGATATCCACCTCCAGGGCGCAGCCGCGGGGACAGACGATGCAGACGAATCTGCGCGTCTCACTCATGGACCGCCTCCCTGCGCTCCAGCTCCAGGAGGAGGGATTCGGAGCGCGCGGGGATAGCGGCGATGTCGAGCTCGACGCGCTCCATCTCGGGCGGACGCAGGGCCGTATAAAGCTTGTCGAAAATGGCCGCGCCTTCAGCCTTGATCCTCACCCGAGCCCCGTCCCTGATCGTCGCGTTGGAGCGGAAATAGACGATCGCCCGTCCCGGTCGGGAAATGTCGAGGAATTGCGGCACCGCGTAGAGGAAGCCCGCCCCGGCCTTTATGCGGATCGCCCGTCGGCCGGAGCCGGGGCCGATCGTTTCTATCGCGGTCGTTTCGAGGGCGAAGGCCGCCGCCGCCGCGCCCGTCGTCGCGCCCGATTCCGAGACGTAATCGACGAGATCGTTCACGTGGAGGGCATTGCCGCAGACATAGACGCCGTCTACCGCGCTCGCGCCGAACTGGTCCACCCGCGGGCCCCGGGTGGCGGGATCGAGGGTGAGGCCGAGGGAGGCGGCGATCTCGTCTTCGGGTATGAGGCCGACCGATAGTACGAGCGTGTCGCAGGGGACGATGCGCTCGGTGCCGGAGCGAGGCCTGCCTCGCTCATCGACCTCGGCGACGGTGACCGCCTCGACGCGCTTTTTGCCGTGGACCGCGGTCACCGTCGAGCGGAGATGCAGGGGAATGCCGAAGTCGTCCAGGCACTGCTGCAGGTTGCGCGCGAGGCCCGAGGGCTCGGCCTTTATTTCGTATACACCTTCGACCGCCATGCCCTCGAGGGCGAGGCGCCTCGCCATGATGAGGCCGATATCGCCGGAGCCGAGCATCACGGCCTTCTTGCCCGGCAGGAGGCCTTCGATATTGACGAGGCGCTGCGCGAGCCCGGCGGTGAGGATGCCCGCGGGCCTGTCCCCGTGGATGAATACCTGCCTGTCCGTGCGCTCGCGGCAGCCTGTGGCGAGCACAAGGGCGGGGGCGGCGATCTCGCGGACGCCTTCCGCGCCGCTCACGCATTCGAGGACGAAGCGTCGGCCGCTTCCCTTGCCGCCCTCTCTCCTGACGCGGTGCACGAAGGTCTCGAGATGGACTTTCGTCGAAGTGGCGGCGCAGAGATCGATGTAGCGCCGCGCGTACTCGGGGCCGGTGAGTCCCTCGCCGAAGCGCTTCAGGCCGAAGCCGTCGTGCACGCACTGCTTGAGGATGCCGCCCAGGCGCTCCTCGCGCTCGATGAGGCCGACCCTAGCGCCCTTCGCGGAGGCGCCGATCGCGGCGGCGAGCCCCGCCGGGCCTCCGCCCAGGACAATGACGTCATAGTCCGCTCGCGGGATCATGATCGACCGACCTTCGTCTCGGCGAGGGCGATGCGCGATCCTTCGCCTTTCTTCGTGACTTCGCAGAGGCCTATATGAAGCTCGTCGGCGGCGATCTCCATCAGACGCGGCGTGCAAAAGCCCCCGTGGCATCGGCCCATCCCGGCGCGCGCCCGGCGCTTGACGGCGTCGAGGCTCGCCGCGGGAAGGCGGGAGCGGAGAGCGTCGCGGACCTCGCCCTCGGAGACCTCCTCGCAGCGGCACACGATGCGGCCGTAGGAGGGATTGCGGGCGATGGCGAGGGCCCTCTCTTCGAGGGGTAGGCGCCTTAGTTCGAGGGGCATCTCGCGCCTGGCTATAAAGGACTCGTTGGGCGACAGCCTCTTCGTCGCGGCGAGGATCTCGGCCGCCAGGCGCGCTATCTCGGCCGCGATGGCGGGGGCCGACGCGAGGCCTGGAGACTGTATGCCCGCCGCGTGCACGAGATTGGCGACCCTGGACGAGCGCTCGACGACGAAGTCCTCCTCATAGGTGCAGGGCCGCACGCCCGCGAAATACGTGATGGCCATCGAGGGCGAAAGGCGCCTGTTGATGCGGATATGCTTTTCGAGCTCGGAGAGCTCGAGCGGAGAGGTCTCGTAGGCCTCGCGGCCGGGCGCCTCGGCGGCCGTGGGCCCGACGAGGATGTTGCCCTCGATGGTCTTCACGAGCCCTCCGCCCTTGCTCTTCGCTGCGGCCTGAGAGAGGGAGGGCATGCCGAGGATATGGTTCTGCAGCCTGCCCGCGCTCGAGTCGAGGATCATGTCCACGCCGCGGCGCTGGTGGAGGCTGAAGAAGCGGTCGTCGGCGAAGGAGGCGACGACGTCGGCCCAATTCCCCGCGGCGTTGATCACCACGAGCGCGCGGAAGTCGCCCTTGGTCGAGAGTACTCGCGTTATGCGATTTCCTTCGCGCTCGAAGCCCGTCGCGCAGGCGCCGAGAGCGATGCGCGCGCCGTTGAGCATGGCGCTTTCCGCGAGGGCCACCGTGGCCTTGTACGGGGAGAGGATGCCCGCGCTGGGGAGGAAGAAGCCTCCCTCTTGGTCGTCGGTGATATTGGGCTCCTCGGAGCGGACCCTCTTCCTGCTCCAGTATTCCCATCCATCGACGCCGTTGATGGCCGCTATCGCCGCGAAGGCCGGATAGACGGCCTTCGTGGCCGCGCCGCGGAAGACGATGAGGGAGCCGGGTCTCTCGAAATCGATTCCTATCTCGCGCGCGAGAGGCTCCCAAAGCCGGTTGCCGAGGACGTTGTACTTAGCCTTGAGGCTCCCCGGCTTGGCCGCGAAGCCGTCGTGGATCATGCCGTCGTTCCGGCTCGAGGTATGCACAGCGACGTCCTCCTCCTTCTCGAGGAGGACGGTCGCGATCCGCCACTTCGCGAGCTCGCGGGCGATCGCGCAGCCGATGACGCCGCCTCCGATGATCGCCGCGTCGAAGCTGGCGCCCTCAAGGGGCCTGGCGACGGTAGTCGCCCCGACGGTAGTCGCCCCGACGGTAGTCGCCCCGACGGTGGCCGAGGGCATTTCGCGATCGAGGGCCTCGAGGCCGGGGACCTCGATATCGTTGACGACGCCCTTGAAGCCGAAGCGCGCGGCGAAGCAGCCGAGCCCGATTCGCTCTTCCCAGGTCGGCGCGCGGCCTTCGAGCACGACGCTGCCCCTGTCCTCCCTGGCCTCGACTGCGGTACCTGCGCGCTTGCGCAGGCCGGCCTTTAGCTTGTCCATTTTCACTCCGCGGCCCTCCTTGCCGACCGAATCAGATCATTCCGTCCCAGCTATTGCGCACCTTGGCTTCCCTCGCTTCCTCGTCCGAGAACCAATGGGCCGTCACGGTCTTCAGCTCCGTGAAGAACCGGACGCCGTCCGAGCCCATCGCGTGGAGGTCGCCGAAGAAGGAGCGCTTGCGTCCCGTGAAGCCGAATACGCCGAGGGGCACGGGGATCCCGACATTGATCCCGACCATGCCCGCGTGGGTCCGACGCGCGAATTCCCTGGCGTAATAGCCGCTCTGCGTGTAGATGACGGAGCCGTTGGCGAACTCGTTGGCGTTCATGAGCTCGATCCCCTCCTCGAAATCCTTTACCCGCTTTATGCAGAGCACGGGGCCGAAAATCTCGCGATCGCCTACGCTCATGCCGCTCTTCACATGGTCGAAGAGAGTCGGGCCGAGGTAGAAGCCGCCCTCGAAGCCGGGCACGGATCGTCCTCGCCCGTCCACGACGAGGCGGGCCCCTTCCTCGACGCCCTTCTCGATGCAGGCGACGACGGAGCCGCGATGATCGGCGTTGACGAGGGGACCGAGCCTCGAGGCGGGATCGTAGGCCGGGCCGACCCTTAGGTCCTTGATGAGGCGCTCCAGTATCGAGACGAGCTCGTCGGCGACGGCCTCTTCGACGACTACCGCCGGCAGGGCCATGCAGCGCTCTCCCGCGCAGCCGAAGGCCGCGTTCACGATGCCGCTCGCCGTGCGCTCGAGGGCGGCGTCCTTGAGGACGAGGGCGTGGTTCTTGGCCTCGGTCAGGCATTGCACGCGCTTCCCGTGGGCGGCGGCGGTCGCGTAGATATGCCTGCCCACCTGCGTGGAGCCGACGAAGGTCACGCCGACGACGCCGGGATGGCGCAGGAGGATCTCGGCCTCGTTCCTGGAACAGGTCACGAGGTTGAGGACTCCCGGCGGAAGGCCGGCTTCCTGCCAAAGCTCGAGGACGAGCATCGCGGTCTGGGGAGTGCAGCTCGCCGCCTTGAGGACCATGGTGTTGCCGGTGGCTATGCAGAGGGGCGCCATCCATCCCATCGGGATCATGGCGGGAAAATTCCAGGGAACGATCCCGGCGAAGACGCCGAGGGGCTCGAGATATTGGGCGGTATCGTAGCCGGAGCTGCAGTTCATGAGGGCGGGCCTCGCGACGAGGCTCGGGACGGCGCAGGCGAGCTCGACTGCCTCGATGGCCTTGAGCACATCGCCTCTCGCCTCGTCCAGGACCTTGCCGTGCTCCGTCGCCACGAGGAGGGCGAGCTCGTCGAGACGCTTGTCCATCAGGGCCTTTAGTCGGAAGAGCACTTGGGCGCGGGCGGTCGCTGGCCGCGCGGACCAGGCGGGGAAGGCGCGGACAGCCGACGCTATGGCTTCCTCGACCTCCCCCGCGCCGCACTGCGGCGCGCGGGCGATCACCTTCCCGGTCGAGGGATCGTAGCAGTCCATGTATTTCGTCGTCGCGGAGGCCTTGAACTCGCCGTCCGAATAGTAGCGGAGCGTCCTCGGTTCGATTTCCATGTCCCCTCCCTTTTACAGCCCGAAGATATCCTGCAGCCTCAGGGCCAGCGAGATCTCGCCTTTGAGTCGGAGCTTGCCGCGAAGATAGGCGGTCTTTATCCGCCTTTTGCCGAGGAGTATGCCCGCCCATACTTCCGAGCAGACGCGGATAGTCAGCGCGAGTCGGTCGGGCAGGGCCGATTCGGCTATCTCGAATCGGCCGTCGCGGAATCGCATGACGTAGCTGCCGCCTTCGCGCGCGTCGATGAGGACGAGACCGACCTCGGCCTCGAATCCCTTCGCGGCGCTCGCATTGAAGCGCGAGGTCAGTCCCAGGGTAAGCTCCTTCGCGCGCGCGCCGCAGTCTTCCCGGCCATCGTCGTCCTTGCAGGCGATTCCGGCGAAGAAGGCCGCCTTGGCCGCGCGGTCCTTCCTCCTCCTCCAGGCGGCGTAGAGCGCGGGGAGGGCCGCGTCGAGCTCATCGACGTGCACGGCGCGGCTCTCGCGGTCGGCCTTGGATATCGCGATGTCCACGGCGAGGACGTGGCGGCCCTCTTCCATGGAGAGCAGGGGCTTCTCGCGGCCGAGCGCGGCGGCGATGAAATTCTTGGTCGAGCCGACGAAGCCCGCGGCCCAATCGTTCTCGCACTCGTAGCGCTTCCACCCGCCCTCGGCGTAGACCGAGACCGCGGGGCCTTCCAGGATGCCCGCCGTGCCGCGGTTCACGGTGAGTATGCCGCGCGAGCCGGCGACGTCGAACCATTCCGTGTCGCTGTAGTAGGGCGAGATCAGGCGCAGATCCTGGCCATACTGGAACTCGCATTGGCCGTAGCGCTTGGGCGCGCGGTGCTTCCACTGCACCACGGCGGGCGAGTCGATGTAGCCGTTCGTCTCGTCGATCCATGCGGCGACTTTTTCTATCTGGCCCAGGAGTAACCATGCCGACGCCCACATGTGGTGGCCGTGGTCGAAGGTATTGAGCCCCATGCCGGCCGCGAAGTCCTTGAGCCGCCAGGACCATGCCGTATCGGGCACTTCCCATCCGCCCGACCCGCCCGAGATCATCTTCATGCGCAGGCTCGTGGGTTCTCCGATGGCGCCCTCGTCTATCAGCTTCTTGGCGAGGACCAGGGGCGGGAAGAAGACGTAATTCTCGGCTATCTTCAGGATTTTCCCGGCCTTTCGGGCGGCCTTGATCATGCTGTCCGCGCCCTCGAGGCTCGTCGCCATCGGCTTCTGGACGTGGACATGCTTGCCCGCCTCGAGGGCGCGGACGGCCATCTCTTCGTGGAGGCTCGTCGGCACGAGCACTTCGATCGCGTCTATCCCGGGGTCGGCCAGCAGCTCCTCGTAGGAACCGGTGGCCCTGGGGACGGACCACTCGGCGGCCCGCGCCCTCGCCGACCCGATGTCGCTGTCGCAGACCGCCGCGAGCTCCGCGTCGGGATCGCCGCGGTAGCCGGCGGCATGGAGGCAGGATATGCGTCCGCAGCCGACGAAGGCGACCTGCAGTTTTTTCATCATGGTCTCCTATAACCCTATTCGGTGCTTCTCTGCCTGGACGGCCGCGCACCAGCTCCCTACGTTCCAGTCGCCGTAGGCGCCTAATGCCCCGCGCTCGTCGCCGCCCGAGTAGACGTAGAGGTGGACGAGGGACAGTCCCTCGAAGCGATAGGCCTCTTCCAGCGCCGCGCGGAGCTCGGGAATCGAGGCGCCGCCGCGAAAGCCTTTGACGCCGGCCACGGAATCGGCCATGGCGGCGTAGTCGACCGCCACTTCGTCGTCCGTCCTGAACTCGGCGCCGTATTGGGCCAGCTGGAGGCTCGAGATCGCCGCCATGCGCCTGTTGTCGAAGAGGACTATCATGCCGCGCAGGCCCAGGGCGGCCGCGTCTATCAGGACCTGGGGATTCATCATGAAGCTGCCGTCCCCGGTGAAGGCCACGGGGTAGCGCGGCGCCTCCGCGAGGGCCGAAGCGAGGATCGCCGATACGGCGAAGCCCATATAGGAAGCGCCCGTCTCCGTGAAAGTATCGCCTAACGCGTTGTCCTCGATGAGCTGGAATCCGTTGGCCTGGACGTCGCCCGCGTCGAAGTACTTGATCGCGTCTTTTCGCCCGCAGAAAGCGGCCAGCTCCGCGACGGCGGCGGGCTGGGTCAGGACATCCCGATCGAACTTGAGGTCGCGCAAGACGCCGACGGCGACTCTCGACGCGAGGAAGGACTCCCATTCGCGCAGCTTCTCGGAGCAGGCGCGCAGCCAGGGCGAATGGACGGCCCCTTTATCGACCCCGGCCGCACGGAGGGCGGCCACTAGGCCGGAGACCACGGCGGCCGCGTCCCCGACGAGGGGCAGGCTCTTGTTGTAGTGGCAGGCGTCCTCGCTCCTCGCATTGATCGCGATGATCGCCCGGACGCTCTTCCAGGCGGTGAGCGAGGAGTCCCATTGGCAGACCGCCCTCGCGCCGATCACTATCGCCACGTCGGCTTCGGCCATCGCCGCGTTGCCCGACATCGAGCCCTTGGAGCCGCCGACCCTCATGTTGCGCGGGTGCGTACCGGGGAGGATGCCCACGGCTTGAGGGCCATGGACGTAGACGGCGTCCGCGCGCTCCAAGAGCTCGCTCAGCAGGCCCCCCGCCGGACCCGATTCGGCCAGGCCGAAGGCGCCGTTGCCCGTCTTCACTACGACGCGCTCGGCGCCGGCGATGAGCCGGACGGCCTCGGCATACGCGCTGTCGTCGGCCGGCGCGCGCCTAGGGACGGCGGGCACCGAAGGCAGTTCGTCGATATTGAAGCGCGGCATGACCAAGCCTTGGACGTTGAGGGGCATGAGGAGATAGAAGGGCTTCGCTCCCTCGGCATCGAAGACGGCGGCGGCTCCGCGCTTGAGGGCGGCGCTCAGGGCCTCGCCCGTATGCAGGGAGTAGGCGCCCCCCATCGTGGACGCGAGCTTGAGGAAGAGGCCCTGCTCCCGGCGGGGGATTTGCTGCATGTTGTAGCCCTCGTCGTGGCTGGTCTCGTCGCCGAAGAGGTAGTAGACGCCTATGCCGTCCGAGAGGCCGACCAGGGACGCGGAAAGGGCTTGGAGGGCGCCGGGGCCGATGGAGGCGAAGACGGCGGCCGTCTCGCCGTAGCTTCTGCGCAGGGCGGCCGCGGCGTGGGAGGCCTCGATCTCGCTGCGCAGGTTGTACACTTCCACGAGCCCGGCGGCCTCGTATGCGCGCAGGGCCTCCGCGACATCGGTGCTCCCGTGGCCGAATACTCCGAGGTATTTGCGCACGCCTTGCCTAAGCAGGCCGAGGACGAGGGCCTCCGATAAACTCAGGTCCTGGAATTTAGCGATGGCGCCCGAGGCGAGGGCCGCGTCGAGGCCGCCCGAGGCGGCGATCGCCCGGGCCCGCGCGAGCCTTCGCTCGTATAGGGAATCGCTCATGCGCCGCACCTCGCGTCGAGAGCGGCCGCGAGAGCCGGGTCGGCTATCGGACTCGAATGGATAAGCTCGCGGACCCCGGGGTAGAGGAGGGCCGGCATAATGACGGACTCAGGCAGGGCGTAGACTATATCGCGCATCGTTTGATGGGCGACCGAGGATATCTCGCGCAGGAGCAGACGCGACGCGCGCTGCGGTTCCCGCCGCTTCTCGGGGTAGCCCGAGCCGCTCTCGGCGGAAAAAAGCGCGTCGAACATGAGGCGGAGATTGACCTCTCCGGCCCAGCCGTAGCCCTCGTTGAGCGCGAGGCTTATGCATGAGCCCCCGTTTATCCTGGCGAAGAGAAAAGCGTCGAGGGGATTTCGGACGAGGCCGCAGACGAGGCATGGGTATTGCAGGACGGAATTGAGGAAGCCCTGGCCCGTCCCGCAGCCGCCCACGACGAAGTCCGCCCTCCCGAGCTCGAGGATGAGGGCGGCGAGGAATCCCGTGTGGATGTAGGAGAGCTCGGGCGACTCTCCCGACTTTCTCATCCCGCAGTTGAGGATCTCGTGGCCTCTGCCGTCGAGGGCACCCAGGATATCGGCGTTTTTGTCCGCCGCGCTCGTCTCGTTGATCACCGCGATTCGCATAACCGCCTCCACCATCCGTTCTATCGCGGGAGAAGTCTCGCGGCAGCCGCGGCAATGCCTGCCGCGTCCAGCCCGAAGCTCGAGAATATGAGATCGTCGTCCCCCGATTCCATGAAGACATCGGGAAAGCCGAGGCGGATCACTCGGCAGGGGAGCTTCTCGGCCAGGAGCTCGCATACGGAGGCGCCCAAGCCCCCGATCACCGAGTGGTTCTCCACGGTCACTATGCCGCCGCAGTCGCGGGCCGCCGCGATGACCGCCTCCTTGTCGAGGGGCTTGATCGTGCCGAAGTGGAGGACTCGCGCCTGTATTCCCTTCGCCTTTAGGAGGGCGGCCGCGTCGAGGGCCCGCGCGCTCATCATGCCCTCGGCCATGATGGCCAGGTCGCTTCCTTCGGCGAGGCGCGCGGCCTTTCCGATCACGGGAAGGTAGCCATCTTCGAAGATGGCGGGAAGCTCGCAGCGGACGGTGCGCAGGTAGACGGGGCCGCTTAGCCTCGTCGCCAGCTCCGTCATCGCGGCGGTCTCTATCGAGTCGGCGGGGGTGAGCACGATCATGCCCGGCAGGGCGCGCATCACCGCGATGTCGTCGATGGAGGAATGCGTGGCCCCGCCCCGCCCCGAGGGCAGTCCCCCGTAGGAGCCGTTGAGCTTGACGCTTAAGCCCGTGTTGGCGACGGATACGCGCACCTGGTCGTGGGCGCGGGCGGCGAGAAATACGGCGAAGGCGGAAACCCAGGGTATGTAGCCGCAGGAGGCGAGCCCCGCGGCGACGCAGACCGCGTTGGCCTCGGCTATCCCCATTTCATAGAATCGCTCCGGATAAGCGGCGCGGAAGAGGGCGGTTTGAGTCGAGGTGCAGACGTCGGGATCGAGGACGACCATATTGGGAATCTTGGGCGCGAGTTCCACGAGGGCTTTCCCGAAAGCGAGGCGCGGGGCCATCATGTCTCCCTTCATGTCGCGAGTTCCTTCATCGCCGCGGCGTATTCGGCGTCGTTGGGCGCCTTGCCGTGCCACTCGCAGCGGCCCTCCATGAAGGAAACGCCTTTGCCCTTTACCGTCCGCGCGATTACCGCTACGGGGCCCCGGGCAGAGGTGGCGCGCGCCTCATGCAGCGCCGCGCAGAGCCTCGCCATATCGTGGCCGTCGACTTCGACGCACTGCCAGCCGAAGGCCCGCCATTTCGCCTCCAGAGGGTCGAGCGCCACCGCGTCCACGGTACGAGAGGCGAGCTGGACATCGTTGGCGTCGATGACGGCGATAAGGCGGGGAAGCGACCGGGCGCCGGCATAGAGGGCGGCTTCCCAGACCTGTCCTTCTTGAAGTTCCCCATCGCCTAAAAGCACGAAGGTCGCGAATCCCCCCGGGGTTCCATCGGCTTTGGATGCGAGGGCCATGCCGATCCCGCAGGAAAGGCCCTGGCCGAGCGAGCCTGACGATATGTCCACGCCGGGGGCCTTGTTCATGTCGGGATGAGCCTGGAGCCGAGTGCCCAGCGAATCGAAGGTCGAGAGCTCTTCTATCGGGAAGTAGCCGCGCAGGGCGAGGGCTCCATAGTAGCCGGGGCTTGCATGGCCCTTCGATAGAATGAAGCGGTCGCGCGTCGGCTTGCCGGCTTCGCGAGGATCGATGTTCTGCATCACCTCGAAGTAGAGGGCTATGAGGATGTCGGCCTCGGAAAGCGAGCCGCCGGTATGGCCCATGCCCGCCCCATGGGTCGTCTTGAGGATCAGACGGCGCAGCTCCAGAGCCCAATTCTCCAGTCGAGAGAGCATTAAATCTCCTTAGATTGTGTATAATGCAATAGCATTGCGCCTATGTCAACATTATTTCATTGATCTTGGGCCTTCTTTGGCCTATAGTCGAGCCGTGCCTAAGCGCAATGCTACAGTCGTGCAGTCGGTCGAGCGAGCCCTGCGCCTTCTATTTAAGATCGCCGATCATCCCGAGGCTAAATACGGCCTGAGCGAGCTCTCGGAATTCCTCGACATAGATAAAAGCTCTGTATTTCGGCTGCTTTCTACGCTGATAGAGTCCGGCCTCGTTCGCCAGAACGAGGGGAAAAAGGGCTATCAGCTGGGCTATGGCATTTATTCCCTCGCCGCGGCGCTTAGGGAGCAGCTCAAGATCACCGACCTCGTTTCGCCCTTCCTTAAAAAGCTCGCGCTGTCTACGCAGGAGAACGCCCATCTCGCGCTTCGATCGGGCAGCAAGGTCATCTTCATAGACAGGGAGAGGGCCACGAAGACTATCGCGGCCAACACCAACATCGGCGACTCCGAGGAGCTCTATTGCACGGCGATCGGGAAATGCCTCATCTGCGACTTAGGCGAGACGAGGCTGCGCGAACTCCTCTCCGGAATGGAGCTGATCAAATACACGGACAAGACCATAACCGACATCGATGAGCTCGCCGCCGAGATACAGAGGGTGAGCGACCAGGGCTATGCCCTCGATAACGAGGAATACGAGGCCCATGTCATCTGCCTGGCCGCGCCGCTGTACAATTTCGAAGGCCACGTCGAGGCCGCGATAGGCATCTCGGGTCCTCGGGATCGCCTCGAGGCTGCCTTGGATTTCTTCATAGCGGAAGTCAAGCGGACGGGATCGGAGATCAGCGCTCTGCTGGGCGGCGCTCGAAGGGGCGCCTGAGCGAGGCTATGGATCTCGACATTTCGGGAAGAAAGAATAAGTGAAGACATCCGATTGACTGGTCCGAAGGGGGAAAGCGATACTAGGGTCTCAGGAGCCTCCACATGAGCGTCCCCATCTTCGCGCTTGTAGCAGCCCTCGCCTTCGTCCTTCTTCTTGTCCTCGCGCGCGCCCTCGCGACTCCCCGAGCCAAGAGCGCCGAGGAAGCCCTGAGCGAGTCCGCGCTCGAAGAGGCGGCCGGGGTCGAGGATGCCCTCGCCGCGGTCGTCAAGCGCGCGACGGTCTCCTATTACGACAAAAGCGCCGAGGACGATGCGGCCTTCGCGGCCTTTAAAAAGGATCTCGAGGGCCTCTTCCCCAAAGTCCACGCCAAGCTCAGGCGCGAGGAGATAGGCGACCGCGCCCTCCTCTTCACCTGGGAAGGCTCGGGCAAGACACTCGCGCCGGCGGGGCTCCGTCCCGCCATTCTCTGCGCCCACTTCGACGTGGTGCCCGCCGAGGACGCCGAGCAGTGGAGGCACGGCCCCTTTTCCGGCGATATCGCCGAGCTCTGCGTCTGGGGCCGAGGCACGCAGGATATCAAAGTCACCCTCGTCTGCGCCCTTCACGCGGCCGAGCGCCTGCTCGCAGACGGCTTCGGCCCTAGGCGGACGATCTACTTCGCTTTCGGCGGCGACGAGGAGATAGGCGGCTCCCGCGGCGCGAGGCTCACCGGCGAGACCTTGGCCTCGCGCGGCGTCCACGCTTCCTTTCTCCTCGACGAGGGCGGGCCCGTCGCCGACGGCATGCTCGCCTTCGCGGATAGGCCGCTCGCTCTTATCGGTATCGCCGAGAAGGGCTACATGGACGTCGCCGTGGAGGCGGCGGGCGCGGGCGGCCACGCTTCGATGCCGCCTCGAAGGACTGCCGTGGGCGATCTCGCTCGGGCCATCGCCGCCATCGAGGCTTCGCCCTCCAAGGCTCGGCTCGGCTATACGGTGCGTTCCTTTTTAAACAAGCTCTCGCCCTACTCGCCCCTTTATGTGCGCATCCTCTTTCGCAATCTCTGGCTCTTCGGCCCTATCGTGAAGGCGTTTTTCGGCGCCGGCCACACGACCAACGCGATGATTCGCACGACCTACGCGCCGACCATGCTCCAGGGCAGCGCCAAGGAAAACGTCCTGGCCGACCTGGCGCGGGCCAACGTGAACGTGCGGATCCTCCCCGGCGAGACTGCAGAGGGGATCCTCGCGCGGATGGCGCGCCTCGCGAAGCCCAGCGGCGCGAAGGTCCGCGACGGCCACCCCGAGTCGCGGGTCGAGCCCCTTCCCGAGTCGAGCGTCGATCACGAGGGCTACCGGGCCATCGAGGCCGCCTTGTCCGCGTCCTTCCCCGAGGCCGCCGCCGTGCCCTACCTCTTTTGCGCGGGCACCGACACCAAGCACTATCGCGGCGTGGCCGAAGCTATGTATCGCCTAACGCCTCTCAAGCAGAATGCCTCTCAGCTCGACGGCGTGCATGGCCGCGACGAGCGCGTGGAGATCGGCAACCTGCGGCGCTGCGAGATCTTCTACCATCGCCTAATCGAGTCCCTATAGCCCAAATCTTGCCCGATGGAGCAATAGCCGTGCACTTTAACTTCCTGGACCTCCTGCTTCCCCGAGAGACCAAGTTTTTCGACCTGTTCAATGAGCACGCCTCCCGGCTCCTCGCCTGCGGGAAGCGCCTGCGCGAGCTCTCCTCCGAGCTCGATGTCGCCGACGACGCGACTACTGTCGCGACCGATCTCCATGACATCCTCAAGGCCGGCGTCGCCGCGATCAAGGAGATCGAGCGCCAGGGCGACAAGACCGAGGAGAGGATCAACGTCGCCCTCGAGGAGAGCTTCATTACGCCCTTCGACCGCGAGGATATCCACATGATCGCCTCCGCGGTCGACAACGCCATCGACGCGGTTAAGGCGTTGGCGATCAAGCTCGACACCTATGGCGTCCTCGAGCTTCCGCCGCGCTTCGCCGAGTACGCCGACCTCGTAGTGGACTGCGCCGGAAGTCTCGCTGAAGCATTCGAGCGCATGAAGAAGCGTTCTTCGCTCAATACCCAGGCCAAGGCGGTCAGCGAGTCGGAAAAGAAGGCGGATATCCTTTTTTCTATCGTGATCGGGGACTTGTTCAAGAGCGAGAAGGGCGCCGTCGAGATCATTAGGGAGAAGGAGGTCTACGAGGGCCTCGAGGAAATCGTCAACTGCATTAACACCGCGGCCAAGCTCCTACGGCGCGTGATGATCAAGCAGGGCTGATCGGCACATGACCAACACCCTTATGATCGCCGTCATCGCGGCGGCCCTCGCCTTCGATTTCTTCAACGGCTTCCACGACTCCGCCAACGCCATCGCCACCATCGTCATCACGAAGACCCTGAGGCCGGGTCAGGCCGTCATCATGGCGGGTCTCGCGAACTTCGTGGGCTACTTCGCCTTCGGCGTGGCCGTGGCCTCGACCATTGGCAAAGGAGTCGTGGCGGTCCAGTTCATCACCCTGCCCATCCTCATCGCCGCCCTCCTAGGCGCCATCCTCTGGAACATCATCACCTGGCTCATCGGGCTGCCCACTTCGTCCAGCCATGCCCTCATCGGCGGCCTCGTCGGCGCCGCTCTCGTCTCGGCCGGGCCCCAGGCCATCCTCCTCGGCGGGCTCCTAACGATACTCCTCTTCATCGTCGTGGCGCCCCTGCTCGGTTGGATCGGCTCCGTCCTCTTCACCAACATAGTCCTCGCCCTCTCGCGCAAGGCGAGGCCCGTCAAGGCCAATAAGGTCTTCAAGCGTCTCCAGCTCCTCTCCGCGGCGAGCTATGCGGTGGCCCACGGCACGAACGACGCCCAAAAATCGATGGGCATCATCGCCCTGGCCCTCGTCGCGGGGGGCGTGAACTCGAGCTTCGTGCTGGACCGCTGGGTGGTCTTCTCGTGCTACAGCGCAATGTCCATCGGCACCATGCTCGGCGGCTGGCGCATTGTGCGGACCATGGGGACGCGCATCACGAGGATCAGGCCCATGGAGGGCTTCTGCGCGGAGACCGCCTCGGCCATCGTGATGTTCGTGACGGCCCATTTCGGCATTCCCGTGTCCACGACCCACGTAATAGCCGGCTCCATCATGGGAGTGGGCACGGTGGAAAGGGCCAGCGCTGTCCGCTGGGTGACGGCCAGGCGCATCGTATGGGCATGGCTCCTGACCATCCCCTTCACTGCCGCCTGCTCCGCCCTCTCCTACTTGTTCATCAAGCTCTTCATTTAGGCGCGCGCGGGGGACGCCGCGGACGTCGATACAAGTCAATTCCTACCCGATTAGCTGGAATGCCCACGTCCTTGAATCTGAACATAGCTCAATGCTAATATGCCGCCATAAACGAGGTGACGATGAACAGTCTCGGGATAAACGTGGGTTCCTCCAGCCTAAAGATGGTGATGCTCATCGACGACGGAGTCGTCGATAACGCCGGCGGCGCGGCCGCCGGCTCCAATCCATACGTAGCCTGGAGCTCCGTCCTTCCCCACGAGGGGGATTTCCTCACGGCCGTCAGCAAGACTCTGGCGGGTCATGCGGTCCCCGCGGGCACGCTTTCCTTGGTGACCGGCAACGAGGGCCGCGGACTTTTCGCCCTGAACAACACGATAGAGCCCCTCTGCATCGAGGCCGCCCTGCGCGCCATCGGCGAGAAGGTGGACGCGGTCGTGACCATGGGCGGCGAGGATCTCATCGTCTACACGGTGGACGATCGCTGCGCGATCGTAAACAATTTCTCGGGCAACAAGTGCGCCTCGGGCACAGGCGAGTTTTTCAAGCAGCAGCTCGCGCGCATGGACATGAAACTCGAGGACGCCGCGAAGGTGGGGAACGAGGCGAAGGTGATGCCCCTCTCGACGCGCTGCTCTGTCTTCATGAAATCCGATTGCACGCACCGTCTCAATAAGCGCGAGGCTACGAAGGAAGACATCGTCGTCTCGCTCTCGATGGTCATGGCGACAAAGGTCGTAGACTTCCTCAAGCGAGCGAAGGTGATGAAGGGCCGCGTCATGCTCACGGGCGGCACTACCCTCAACCCCCACATCCTGCGCTTCATCAAGGAAACCGCTCCCGAGATAGACTTCGTCGTCACGAAGGAAGCATCCTACTTCGAGGCCTACGGCGCGGCGATGCTGGCGCGGGAGTCGGGCACGCCCTTTCCCGGGGCCGAGAAGCTGCTGCGCGCCAACACGATCCGCTTCGACCGCCTCGAGGATCTGAAGGGCTCGAAAGACCGGGTGCAGTACTTCGAGCAGGAGACCGGAAGCGTGCGCGCCGGCCGCGAGTACATCCTCGGCGTGGACGGCGGCTCGACGACGACCAAGGCCTGCCTCATCGACTTTCTGACCGACGAGGTCGTCGCCTCGCACTACGGGCGCACCCACGGCGACCCGGTCAAGGCCCTCAAGCTCTGCCTCGCGGAGATCCGCAAGAAGGTCGCGGCCGATATCGGCGACGCCAAGATCGCGATCTCGCTCGCGGCGACGACGGGCTCCTCGCGCGAGATCCTCGGCGTATTCCTCGAGACGGAAGGGGTGTACAACGAGATCATCGCCCACTCCGTGGGCACGACGCACTTCTCCAAGGACGTCGATACGATCTTCGAGATCGGCGGCCAGGACGCCAAATACGTCCTGCTCAAGAACGGCGTGCCGATCGATTACGCGATGAACGAAGCCTGCTCCGCCGGTACGGGCTCCTTCCTCGAGGAATCGGCCCAGGGCGACCTCAACATAGGCAGCGCGGAGGAGATCGGGGACATCGCCCTGAGCGCGAGCGCGCCCCTCAAGTTCGGGGAGCACTGCTCGGCCTTCATCAACTCGGACATCCGAAAAGCGGTCCAGCAAGGCGCCACGCGCGAGGACATCACCGCGGGCATCGTCTGCTCCATAGTCTCCAACTACTTGAACCGCGTGGTGGGCAACCGCAGCATCGGACAGAAGATTTTCCTCCAGGGCGGCGTCGCGAAGAACAAGGCCATCCCGCTGGCCTTCGCCATGCTCCTCGGCAAGCCCATACTGGTACCGCCCTCGCCGGAGCTGATGGGCTGCTACGGCGTCGGACTCCTCGCCAGGCAGAAGCATGCCGACGGCCTCCTGCCCAAGGCTAGCTACGACTTGGCCGAAATCCTCTCGCGCGAGATCGTCTACGAAAGCATCTTCAAGTGCAAGGCCTGCGAGAACCTCTGCCCGATACAGGTGCTCAACGTCGGAGGCACCAAGTACATGTTCGGGGGCAGGTGCAATAAGTACACCAATCTGCGCAAGAATGCCAAGGACATCCAGGTCACCGATTGGGTGCGCGAGAGGACCGAGCTCCTTTATGTCCGCTGCGCGCCGGATCCCGCCGATTTCCGGCTTAAGCGCGATTACATCGTCGGGATACCCAAGTGCTTCTCGGTCCACACCCTCTATCCCTTCTACTCCTGGTTCTTCCACCAGCTCGGCATCAAGACCTTCCTGTCGGAGGAAGTGGACCACGAAGGCGTCGCCCGGGCCGAGAGTACCTACTGCTTCCCCGCCGAGATAGCCCATGGGGCGGTCGAAGACGTGTGGAAGAAGGGGGCGGACTACATTTTCCTTCCGCATTTCCGCGACATGCCGAGCTACGAGGCCGACGTCCACGCCAACTTCTGCCCGATCACCCAGGCGCTTCCCTATTATATAAAGAAAGCTTTCCCCGACATCCCGGAGGAAAAGATCCTCGACGTCGTCGTGTCCTTCAAGTTCGGGCGCGTCAAAGCCCTCGAGCACTTCGTCAAGCTGGGCGAGCGCCTCGGCATCGGAGGCGATGAGATCGCGAGGGCTTTCGACGCGGCATCGGCCAAGCAGGACGAGTACTTCAAGAAGGCCGCCGAGATGGGGAGGCGGGCCCTCGACGAGGCCAGGAAGGCCGACAAACCCGTCATCGCCCTGCTCGGGCGCCCCTACAACGCCTACACCGCCGACGCCAACATGGGCATTCCGCGCAAGTTCACCACCCGCGGCTACACGGTCATCCCCTTCGACATCCTGCCCTTCGAGGACGAGACGATCTTCTCCAACATGTACTGGTACTACGGCCAGCAAGACCTCAAAGCCGCGGCCCTCATCAAGAACGAGAGCAACATCTACATCACTTACGTATCCAACTTCTCCTGCGCGCCGGACTCCTTCATCCTCCATTACATAAAGTGGATGATGGGCATGAAGCCCTTCCTCATCCTCGAGCTCGACTCGCACTCGGCCGACGCGGGCATCGACACCCGCGTCGAGGCTTTCCTCGACATCATCGAGGGCTACCGCTCCAAGCTCACTCTCTTGAAGGAAGAGCGCTACGACAACGGCCTCCGCTTCGTCAACAAAAAGGGAGAGGACATCCATCTCCTGGACACCAAGAGCGGCGAGAAGATACCCGTTTGGCGCTCGAAGCGCGTGAAGCTGCTGTTGTCCAACATGGGGGAGCTGTCCACCGAACTCATGGGCGCCGTGCTCAGGGGCATCGGGATCAATGCCGAGGTCATGCCCGTCGCGGACCGCAAGACGATCCAGCTTGCCCGCTCCCACGCCTCGGGAAAGGAGTGCGTGCCCTCGCACATAGTCCTCGGCTCGGCCCTGCAATTTTTCGCCTCGGAGAAATACCGCAAGGACGAGATCTACGTTCTCTTCGTGCCCATCACCACCGGTCCCTGCAGGACGGGCCAGTACTTCGTCTTCTTCGAGAATCTCTTCCGGGACATGCGGCTCGAGAACGTGGTCGTGATGACGATGAGCGCCGACAACTCCTACACCGAGCTCGGGCCCAATTTCTCGAAGTATATGTGGTTCGGCCTCGCCATCAGCGACTATTTAAAGGACATCCAGAACTCTCTGCGAGCCTGCGCCGTCGATCCCGCGGCCGCCCTGGAGAGCTTTAGCCACAGCTGGCGCAAGCTGATGGCCGGAGCGGAAAAGGACATCAGCAAGATTATGCCGACCCTCCGCGCGATAGCCGAAGAGGTCGCGACGATCCCCCTGCGCAAGAAGCTCGAAGAGATCCCGAGGGTCCTGATAGTCGGCGAGATCTATGTCCGCCGCGACGACTTCGCCGTCGATGAGCTCGTGGGCCTCTTCAGCTCCAAGGGCATAATGGCCAAGATCGCCGGCATCGGCGAATGGATCCATTACCTGGACTTCGTCCGCGAATACGACCTCAAAAAGCGCCTGAAGCTCCTGCCCTGGACGAAGAGGCTCTTCTCCGAGGAGGCCAAGAAGCTCCTCCGCCTATGGATCGAGGAAGCTTGGAAGCACTCTGTCGAGAACCGCGTCAAGCGCGCCCTGGCCCCGGCCAAGCTCATCCCCCACACGCCCCACGATATGCGCAAGATCATGGCCAATACTTCTAAGTTCTTCGTGAACCACGAGCTGAACTCGGAGATCGCCGTGTCCTCGGGCGTGGCCGCGACGGCGATGGAAGAAGGCTACTCCGGCATCGTCAACATATCGCCCTTCGCCTGCCTCATCGGCCGCGTCATCGAGGGCCTCATCACTCCATGGGCCCGCGAGCGGGACTACCCGGTGATCTCCGTCGAAGTGGACGGCAACCTCCTCCCGCCCTCCATCGTGAACAAGCTCAATATCTTCATGGTCAATGTCCTGCGCCACGGCGGGTCGGATAATGTCGGCGTCCTCATCGAAGAGCTGGCGAAGGTCGAGGTGGAGGAGCCTGAGCCGGTAGGCGTATAGAAACGTTTGGCCCATATGTCTATTGCGAGAAGCGTCACTTCGCGTCGATAGACCAATCCTGTTCTATCGAGGCGGCATAGCTGATATCCGCCCAGGTTGCCGTCATTCGGTCTTAAACCCGGAGAGCTCGATGTTCAGGGATTCGCCTAGGAGGCCGAGACGCTCGGCGTTCGACAGCACCCCGCCCTCCGAGACGGAAATAGATCGGATGCCCGCGGAGATCTCGGTCATCCCGCCTGTGACCTCGGCGCTGATCCGCTTCAGGGTCGCCATCGATTGGCGGATATCGGCGGCGTTCCCGCTGATCGAGGCCGATCCATCGTTCACCCGGACCGAGACCTCCCGCAGGATCGTCATGGCCTGCAGTATTTGCTCGCCTCCCGTGCGCAGCTCCCTCATGTTCGAGAATATCTCCTCGAGCGAGGCTCTTAGTACGCGGACATCGGCCTCGACCTCCTTGAAGGCCGCGTTCGTCTCCTTGCCCGACCTCGTCGCCTCGTCGATGCGCCCGACTATCTCCTCGAGGATCGCGCCGATCTCCTTGGAATTCTGGGACGAGGCCTCGGCGAGCTTGCGGATCTCGTCCGCGACGACGGAAAAGCCCTTGCCGGCGTCGCCGGCGTGCGCGGCCTCGATCGCCGCGTTCATCGCGAGGAGGTTGGTCTGCGAGGATATGCCGGCGATGATTTGAGTGATGTCTTCGATGCTGTCGACGCTTTCCGCGATCTTCGTGATCACGTCGAAGGTCGCCGACATCTTCTCCCCTCCGGCCGAGACCGTTTGCACGAGGCCGTCGGTGGCGTCGCGCCTCTGATCGGCGATCTTCGTCACGCTCTCGATGGACGCGATCATCTGGGTGACCGAGGCGGTCGACTCCTCGACCATCGACATTTGCTCTCGGATGCGTCCGTCCAGGTCGGCAATGCTCATGGCGATCCCTTCGACCGCGCCCGTCGCCTCGCCGAGGCTGCCGTCCAGCGAGGCCATCCTGTCTACCATCGATTCGTTGCTCGCCGCGATCTGGTTCGCCGACGAAGAGGCCTCCTCCACCGTCCCGAGGAGGCTTTCCTTCATGGCGATATTCTCGGCGGAGGCGGCCTGGATGTGGGCGATGGAGTGGCGTAGACCCGAGACGAAGGAGCCGAGGTCGGCCGAGAGGGCCCCGATCTCGTCCGAATCTAGGACGGGGAATTCGCGCATCAGGTCGCCGTCCTTGAGCGCCCCGATCCCCGACTGGATCGAGCGGATCGCCCCGGAAATCTTCCCCGTAGACCTCAGCGTGAGGACGAGGGCCACGACCATGACCGCGATCACCGCGGCGAGGGCGATGAGCGTGCTCCTGTCCTCGACCAACGCGATCTCCTTGGCGATCTCGGCGTTCTGTTGGTCGATGACCGTAGCGGATGTGGTGAGCCCGACGGTCAGGCTGGATATATCGTTTACAAGGGTAAAGACCTCGAAGCGGAAGACCGAGGCGTCGATGCTCGCGAAGGACTGCGCGCCAAACTTGCGGAAGAGCTGCTGGGCAGCGCCGCCCGGCTCTTTCGCCAAGGCGCTCGCCACTGTATCGACGGCGTCGGCGACCGAGGACTCGTATCCGTCGAGCAGGAGCTTGAGGTTCCCGATGGCCACGAGCGAGTCGTGGATAGCGCCGTTGATCGCCGGCAGGGTCTTGAGCCCCGAGGTCGCCGCGAAGGCGTCGGCAAGCCTTTGCCGGCTCGCGGCGTCTTCGGCGGCAACGCTCGCGAAGGAATCCGCTGTCAGGATCAGGTTGGCCTTGATCTCCCGATCGATCATCGCGTCCCGGAGCGAGCCTAGCACGCCCTGCTCGGCCTCGATCTTGCCGATCGGGCTCAAAATCGCGAAATAGGCACCGATGGAAAGGCCGAAGGCGGCGATGAGGCCCACTACCAGCCAGGTTAGCTTTGACCTGATAGTCATGTCGCGCTTGCCATAGGGATCTCCATACTTTCGGTCACCATATTACTGGGGCAGGGCCGTTCGTCAAGATAGTTTCGGATCGTTGCCATCTCGAAAAGCTCCTTATCTACGTCCTTCGGACAGGCTCGGTTGCCCAGTCGCTTCAATACTAAGCCTAAGCCGTCGTATCCTCCCGAGAATAGCCGCGAACAAGTCCCGCGACAACGCAAGCTCTGCCATAGGCAACGAATATGGCATAATCGTACATGCCGTGCTTGATGTGTTTCAATCCTGGATTCCCCAAATGAATTGTAATTACTACGCTGAAAGTATGATATAATTCATTATCAGAAAAGAGATAAAATGATTCTGAAGCAATGAAAAGCGGAGGATTCAATGGGTGAAAGCCA